>ENA-ORXF01000004-ORXF01000004.1-marine-metagenome-genome-assembly--contig:-NODE-4-length-182179-cov-6.689460_pt1 | contig 182179 bp, 240 predicted proteins | sample MGYA00237864_ERZ511476 | MGnify/ENA primary metagenome ERZ511476 (study PRJEB26306, sample SAMN06343908) | marine metagenome | isolation source: coastal waters | place: Atlantic Ocean: West Antarctic...
ACACCTTCAGTGTCAGTTACGCCTAGTAGAACACCTAGCGTATCAGTTACACCATCCGTATCAGTCACACCTTCAGTTACGGTAACACCATCCGTATCAGTTACACCTAGTGTATCTGTTACACCTTCAGTTACGGTAACACCTTCAGTGTCAGTTACACCTTCAGTATCAGTTACACCTTCAGTATCAGTTACACCTTCAGTGTCAGTTACACCTTCAGTTACGGTAACACCAAGTAGAACACCTAGCGTATCAGTTACACCATCCGTATCAGTTACACCATCCGTATCAGTTACACCAAGTAGAACACCTTCAGTGTCAGTCACACCTTCAGTGTCCGTTACACCTTCAGTGTCAGTTACGCCTAGTAGAACACCTAGCGTATCAGTTACACCATCCGTATCAGTCACACCTTCAGTATCTGTGACACCATCAGTTACGGTAACACCATCTAAATCAGCTCTTGCTACTAGGTATGCAATTACAGTAGGATGGCATACAGCCTCAGGAAATGATGCTTGTGCAGAACATGAAAACTCACCAGAAACCTGGTACTTTAGTCATGCCTCCTTCAATGCAGCAACATCTGTATGGGCAACATCAAATACAACATCGTATCCATCAGCAAGGTACTTTAGTAATGGAGCTAAACACAAATACTGGACTGGAACAGCATTTATTAACCCAGCATTCTGTACTATATAAACTATGAAAAAGTTGGATAATAAAATAAAAAACATTAACTTAAATATTTATAATAAAATATAATGGGATTTTTAGGATATAAATATCAAGTAGTAGGTTGGAAGAATACACCGACAGGTAGTACTCAAGGAGCTATTGCAGATGCCGGCCCATTCTATGTATATGCTAATACAGAAATAGCAGCTAATAAAATAATAGGTACAAACGCCAATGCAGAAGAGTTTGGAGGCTGGGACTATACAGCTTCAGCTGTTGGTCAATACGCAGACATAGTAGATGAGTATACAGCAGCTTCTCTTATGACAGGCAGTGTAACTCTCTCAGGTACTGTTTATAAAAACGTATTAGGTAAAGATGATTTAAATAATGGAGTTACCTTAACAACAGGTGAAGGAGTTAATAGTTTTATATTTAGAAGTGTTACTGAATGTACAAATGACTTTGCATTCGTACCACCTACACCCTCAGCTACGGTAACACCTAGTGCAACACCTAGTGTATCTGTAACACCATCAGTGTCAGTTACACCAAGTAGAACACCAAGTACATCCGTAACACCTAGTGTATCATCCACACCAGGAGCTTCACCTACACCTTCAGTGTCAGTTACGCCAAGTGTAACACCATCATTATCATCCACACCAGGAGCTTCAGTTACACCAAGTAGAACACCAAGTACATCCGTAACACCATCCGTATCAGTCACACCATCAGTGTCAGTTACGCCTAGTAGAACACCTTCAGTTACGGTAACACCTACAATATCAGCTACACCAGGAAATTCAGTTACAACATCCGTATCTGTTACACCATCCGTATCAGTTACACCATCCGTATCAGTTACACCATCCGTATCAGTCACACCTTCAGTTACGGTAACACCAAGTAGAACACCATCAGTGTCAGTTACACCTAGTGTATCCGTTACACCATCCGTATCTATTACACCAAGTAGAACACCATCCGTATCAGTTACACCTTCAGTATCCGTTACACCATCCGTATCAGCTACACCATCCGTATCTATTACACCAAGTGTAACACCAAGTAAGTCTATAACACCATCTACATCAGCATTGAACCTAACACTGGTTAAACTGTTCCCACCAGGAGCCTCCCTAGTCTCTGCTTGTAGCCCTGTCGGAAGTCTTGTAAACCACTGGCATGACGGATCTGGACAACCATCACCTGGAGATAGAATTTATAATAATAGTACAGGAACAGTAACAACCGCTGCTGGATACTACCAAAATGGAGCATCTGGATTAGGCGGGTATAATGACTTAGTAACACTAAACAGTAGTGGTTATGTAACCTCAATTCAAAACTGCGCAGATAATTGTGTTATAGAAGGAACATCAATATCTATATCTATATCAGAAACAACACCAGTGCAGAACTTAGAAATAGGGAACACAGTCTATTCTAAACATATTGAAACATTAGTAGACTCAGATGATCCTGTAACACTTACACAGTGGCATAGTAGTAATATAGACGGTAATCCTTCTACAGCAACAGTAACAAATAATCCATCAACTATTAGTCCTTTTGTTTGGAACTTCAATAATGGATTAATAAAAACTACAGCAGGACACTTACACATAGTAAAAAGAGGTGTTGAATGGTTAATACAAAAAGCAACTAATGTACAAATAGGAGACTACTTTGAGAACATTAATGGTGACTTAGTAGAAATTACTTCTATAACACAAGAAGAATATAACGGAAACGTGTATAAATTAAATGTAGAAGATGATGATGTTTATTACGCCAACGGAATACTAACACACAACATAAAATAATGGCAATTAATCTACTTGAATTCTCGAATCAAAAACCAGTAGACGGGTCTATTAATATACTAATGTCTTCCTCTAACCTAATCTCAGGAGAGTTTAGAGATTATGTTGTAATGGCTGTATCAATTCCATTCGAAAGTGATAATGCAATTGAAGTAGAAGGAGCACTAAACCAGCTTAATGACCTTACTATCTTTATGTCATCATCAGGGCAGCTAACACAATCACCATCACGTTTAGATTTCAGCTCCTTAAATTTAACAAGAAAGACCGGTTATTACTTTATACAATTTGAAAGACTAGAAGCACAGGATAATAATGGCTTATTACTAAGTTCGTCAACATATACAAAGGGAGATCCTTATTTTAATAACTTAATAACAGGAAGTGGTAACAGAGTAGACAAAACAGTCTATATGGAACCATTTGTAGAAGGTAGAATTGACTTAAGTGAATACGAAGCAACAGAAAATAATGCAACCCAACCTTTAACATCCCACTTTAGGTTTTCTGTAGATAGAGATAGAAGTCAATTACAACCAAATAACCTTGAGCAAATTACTGCTTCATTAGAAAATGCCACCTCTAGAAGCTTAGAAGCCGAAGTACAGGAGTCTAATTATAGTTCCACTGGATGGATAAACGGTAGGTATAATGGATCAAAACTATTCCCAATAGGCACATCATATAACCAGATTGGAAATACAACAACAACACCAATCTTCTTTGAAGATCCGCCATCATTATCTTTTATATCCTTTAAAGGTTCTAGACATGATTTCTTCGCAGATGATTCAACAATAAGAAATATTAATCCAAACGAAAGAGAAATAGAAAACTTTTACTTTAACTTTAAAGATGATGAAACTGAAAGAATCTTCTATAGTAGCTCCAACTCAGGATCTGTTTATCATATTTTAAACAATAACTCTTCATCAACCGAAGTAAATTTCTTTACAGAATATAGTAAATACCCTACATCCGGTAGTCATATTTATGATTGGAATGAAGGTATTAAACGATACATACGTGTTCCTAACTCTAAGTTTTATATATTAGAAACAGGTGGCGTAGCAACAACTAACGAAAAAGGAGCTTTAATCAGTGGTTCCTTAGTATAAAGATAACATAAATTAAATAATGAACATATTTATAATAAATTAATTAATAACAAAAATGGGATACTTAAATAACTCAGTTGTAACCGTCGATGCGATTCTTACCAAAAAAGGAAGAGAATTGTTAGCTAGAGGGGACGGTTCTTTCAAACTAACACAATTCGCCTTATCAGATGACGAAATAGACTATACACTTTATAATCCAAACCATCCCTCAGGTTCTGCGTACTACGGAGAAGCATTAGAAAACATGCCCTTACTAGAAGCATTTCCAGACGAAACCCAAATAATGAAATATAAGTTGACTACTCTACCAAGAGGTACTTCAAAAGTACCTATACTAGATTTAGGTTATGCTGCTATTTCATTAAAACAAGGAGCATCTTTAGCGATTACACCTCAAACGTTAAACTATCTTGGATCAACAAACACATTCGAAGCTAACGGATATGCAGCTACAATAGCAGACGCTAGAGTATTAGGTACATTTACAGGAGTGGGTGTTAATACACAAGAAGCTGAGAGACTAAATAACACAGAGACAATAGGAACTAACATTTCTAAAACCGTAATAGGAACCTCATTAAATATGACTGCAACAGCTGTTAATACTTTATTTGGAACCGTAACAACATTACAAACAACAGTAACAGTAATAGGTAGAGATTCAGGAGCAAGAATTACGGTACCGGTTACAATTACTAAAACTAACTAATATATAACAGATGTCATATAAAAGATTTGATCCTCAGGATGTAGTAATTAGTGCTGAATCTGTTACTTCAACAATATGGAGCAACTCAGTTACTGAGCAAGCAACCTTCATTACATCATCTACCCAGGTAGCAGGTGCATCAGGAGAGTACTATTACAACGTATACCAAACAGCAAGTAACGATTCAACAGCTGCCGTTCAATTTTCTTTAGCATACGCTGATGAAAAGGGGTCTGGTTCAGCTTATTTTAATACAGCAGTAACAGGATCAACTCCTAGTTCAACTGTCTTCGGTCAATATAGATCACTGGTATTAGCAAATGAAGAAAGCAGCTTTGTATTTGGAGACTATTCTGGTTCGTATTTTTACGCCATATCAGTTGAAAGAGCTAGATATAAAGAGAAACTACTCCCAGGTACATTAGCTTTAACACTAAAATGCCCATCAAACGCTAACGAAAGAATAGTACTAACCGATAATAGTAACCAAGTAACAACAACTACATTTTCAGATGCAGGTAGAGTTTACGACCTTGTAACAGGATCTTTAGGAAACGTTGTAACAACAGGTAACTTTAATAACAGCTCAGGCTACACCAAAGACGGTACTTATGGGTCTTACGGTAAATTCTTACCAGACGTAGGACTTATACTACTTAATGCATCGGCACTAGATGCTACAGGCTCTTTAGGAGGTATAACACTAGGAACCGTAAGAGGTAATAATGCAAATGGAGCCAATCCAGGTAAAATATTTAATGCAGTTGTAGACGGTGCTTCATTTAAACTAAATGGAGAAGAAACAATTTCTTCTAATCTAGTATTTGTTAGAGCAAGAAATGCAGAATTTAACTATTCATCAAATCCTTCTAACACAAGTGGATCTGGAGAACTAAGACACGATGTAATGATTAATAGTCCTCAATCGTATATTACGACTGTAGGTATATATAATGACAACAATGATTTATTAGCAACAGCTAAACTATCAAAACCATTATTAAAAGATTTTACGAAAGAAGCCTTAGTTAGAATAAAGTTAGATTATTAATGAATGAGTGCTTACAAAAAATTAAACAAACAAGATGTCTTTGTAACATCTTATGTAGCTCATAAGAGCTATAACGCCATCTCAGAAAGTGGCGCACCTAATGGGTTACAGACATTCGGAGTAGATACATTCTTTGCATATAGCAGCTCAGGAGAGTATTATACATCCCCCTTTGATTCTACTTCTACCCTAAACAGTAACACAAGGAATAACACCCTAGTGTTCAAAAGCATTAATCAACTATACTACTCTAATTTTATATCAGGAAGTGAAAAAGCACAGTCCGGTTCTTTTGATAATTTCCTCCAATCGGGATTTTCTACCGGATCAAGAAAACTAGATACTGAGGCTAGTATAATCTCTATACCAAGAAAGCATGTAGGTACACATATTAAACCTGGATCTTTCGTAATGAAAATATCTGGCAGCACAGCCCAACAAGCCTACTCTGGATCATTTTACGAAGGTGCAGATGGAGAGTATGTAGAAGGAGAGTATGTTCAAGAACCTTTATTAGAAGAATTAATTAGAACCGGTACAGGAAGAGAGTTTATAGATGACGGAGAAGGAAACTTAATAATATCTGCATCATCTGCATTAAACTTTACAAGTAGTTACAAATTAGGGGATGTAATATACCCTCACGGTCTTGTAATTATCACCTCAGAAAGCTCAACAAATTTAGTAAATGAGGATTTAGATATTAGCTGGAAAGCATCTCATCCTATTTATACATATAACATACGTTGTAAAGTAAAAGATCACGATCTTAATTTTACCCAACACCCAACAGCAGTGGAAGACACTGATGGTACATTAAAAGATAGTGTATTAGGAAACGAATTTAATCCTTACATTACAACTGTAGGATTGTATAATGACGCAAATGAATTATTAGCAGTAGCTAAATTAGGTCAACCATTACCAAAGTCCGGTAATACTGATATGACATTTGTAATAAAATTAGATATGTAAATTAATTAACTATGCCTGAAATCAAATTAAGAGTACTAAAAGGAAGTGCGTTAACACAGACGGAGATGGATAATAACCTTCGTTATGTTTATAACTCATCTTCTGTAAATCCACTCACAGGTGATTTAACATTACACACTTCGGAGAGCTCAAGTCCTACGAAAACGTTTAATGCATCACCATCGTGGACAAATTATAGCGGCTCTATAAACGGAAATAACATTGCATCAATTACTGGCTCGTTAGTAATCACTGAAAACATAACAGCTCAAGAATTTCACACTGAGTATGTTTCTTCATCTATTATACAACAATCGGGGTCTAGTGTATTTGGAAACGACTCTCAAGACTTACATCAATTTTCAGGTTCTATAGATGTAACAGGAAGTTTATATACCTCAGGCTCGTTTACACTAACTAATACAGGTAGCACAGCAATGACTATTAAAGATGGCCATGTAATCTTAACAGAAGTAAACGCCGTTACATACGGTAATGATACAGCAGCCGCAAGTGGTGGAGTACCAGTAGGGGGTCTTTATCGAAATGGAAACTTTGTGCAAATCAGAATAACCTAATAGTATGGCATCAACTCGCTCAAAATTAACTGGGTCACTTTATATAACAGATGACTTAGAAATAGTAGGATCAATAACAGCCTCTGAAGGCTTCCAAGGTCTTACTGATGTATTTTCTGCATCGGCACAAGTCGATCATGATAGTACACTTAATTTTGTAGCTAATGACCATATTGATCATTCTGGTGTAAGCATAACAGGAACAGGAGCATTAACAGGCGGAGGTACGATAGTAACTTCAAGAGCTATCACACTCGACACAACATCAGGAACTTTTACAGATGGAGTAGCATCAGCACTACCAACAGGAATAGTTTCATCTTCAGCTCAGATGGATACTCTGTTTAATTTAGACGGAGTAGTTTCTTCATCTGTTCAAGTAAATGCAGATACAGTTACAAATTTTGATTCAAATGTAAAAACTAAATTAGACGCCGATGGTGTTGTAAGTGGTTCTATACCAAATTCACAACTTGCAAATGATTCAGTTAGTTATGTTGCTGGTGATGGTTTGACAGGTGGAGGAAGCGCAGCTTTAGGCGCTAGTGCTACTATCAACGTTGTAGGTGGAGATGGAATTACTGCAAATGCACATGATATAGTAGTTGATGGTACAATATTAAGAAAATTAGGAGATAGTGTAATTACAAGCTCAGCTCAAGTAAACCATGATGCAACAACAAACTTTGCCTCAAATGAACACTTTACTCAAGCGAGTATTACCACGGTAGGCACAATAGGAACAGGAGCATGGCAAGGCACTATCATAGCATCAGCATACTTAGACTCAGATACAGCTCACCTAACTACAGCTCAGACATTTACAGGAGAGAAAAAATTTGCTACTGACGTTACTGTATCAGGTAGTTTAATAATATCTTCTTCAATAGGAGATAGCCCTTACGGTATGTTAGTTAAAGGAGCAATATCAGCATCAGGAGATGTTATAGCATACCAGTCTTCAGATAGAAACCTAAAAGATAATATAGTGCCAATTGAATCACCATTAGAGAAACTATCTCAAATTAATGGAGTAACATTTGATTGGAATAACAAACAAGACCTTTATACAGGCCGGGATATAGGAGTAATAGCTCAAGAGATTGAGAAAGTACTACCCGAAATAGTACAAACTCGAGAAACGGGTTTCAAAGCAGTACGTTATGATAAAATTGTCGCGTTATTAATTGAAGCAATTAAAGAGCAGCAGTTACAGATAGATGAGTTAAAAACTCGTTTATAGCGACCAATCTATAATTATGGAAAATATGCCAACAGTACCTACTTGGTCTCACCAAGGAAGGTTAATCACATCTATTTCAGACATGCCAAAAGGAACTTATGGTTTCATCTACGAGGTTTACCACAAACCAACAGATGTAAAATACATAGGAAAGAAAGTTCTTTATTTCGAAAGGAATAAAAGACTTGGTAAAAAAGCCTTAGAAGAGTTAAGATTAGAAAGAAAGGCAAAAGGAATAGGAGGAAGAACCCCAGCCAAACAAAAAGTAATAACAGAATCAGACTGGTTATACTACTACGGATCCCAGAAAGAGATACTAAAACTATCTAAAGAAGATAATGCTTCTGAGAATTGGGAGAAAAGAATACTACAGTTTGTCCCTAATAAAAAACTACTTACCTATTTTGAAACCAAACACCTAATGGTGAGTGGAGTATTGGAGGATGAATTAAGTTCTCACATCAACGATAATATCTTAGGTAAATTCTACCGCAAAGACTTTAAATAGAGCAAAGTAATACACTAGGTTTTTAGCGTGTTTATGACTGCCGCCATCGATAGCTAGTGTATTTATACGTACAGTTATTTCAAATGCATAGAGACAGTTTTTAAATATAGTAAATCTTTTACTTAGAATACATTCATAAAAGCTATTTATACTAAAGCACACAGTCCTGAAGAATGAAACTAAGTAAAATAATAAAGGAGATTAATAAAGATGAGATCAATATGATTGGTTATGATCTAAATGATCTTGAATTTGAAAATGTCAAACATATATTTCCAAAAATAACAGATGGAAATTACGGATCATCAGTAGCATTTCCCGAACCATCCGATAGTATGGTAATGATTGGAAATGAAGACTCTTTAGAACGCTGGAAAGTAGATATTAAAAGCAGATATGGTAATGTAGAAATAAGGTTCTACCCTCATGCAACAGCATGGTTCGATAAAGTAAAAGTACACGATAGTAAATTTATACAAGACAAAGAGGATTATACAAACGCCAAAGGACGTTGGCTAGATAAAGAAAGAAAAGCCGGAAAGTCATCTGGATTAGATTAAAATTGTTAATATGAAAAAACACAGAATCACATTAGGAGAAGTTCTTCAATATGATCCTGATTTTGAGAATGAGGTTGATAAAATTAAAAATCAAGGAGGAGTATATATTAGCAACAAACCATCAGGAGATTACGGAACAGTTTTTCTCTTAAACGGCAAAGCCGTAAAAGTTACTACAGATTCAGTAGAACTTGAACATGCACAAAAACTCAAAGGTAAAAAAACCAATAACTTCGTTTTTATCTACGATGTAACACAGAGAAATGAGAAATTAGGTATCATTACAATGGAAGTTCTCGGTCAATTAAATCAGCAAATACCGGAAGAATGGGTAGAAGCAACTGAAAAAGAAGCACAGAGACTGGGTATAGATCCTGAAGAATTAGATTTTATAGGAGATAACGTGATGGAACACCCTAAAACAGGTAAGTTAAAAATGATCGACGTTTAGTTGGTAGTTTAATATTTTTTTCTTATCTTTACTATAGAGTAGTTACAGCACTTTATGGAATATACCGTTTTACTAGCTTCTGTCGAAAATCTATTAGGCAAGAGTCACAAGAGGTCTAGGGGCAATCACGCCTTCTCTTGTCCCTTTTGTAATCATAGAAAACCGAAGCTAGAAATTAATTTTGCGACTAATGAGGAAGGACAGAATCCTTGGGAATGTTGGGTATGCCAAACAAGAGGAAGAACCATTCGTTCCCTACTGTACCAATTAAAGGTACCAAAAGAAGAAGCAAATGATATATTAAAGTACCTACCAAAAGGACAGACATATAATTTAGATTTGAGCACCGTAGTTCAATTACCTAAAGAATTCCAGTTACTAACTAATGCAACACCTACCTCATATGTAGGTAATATAATTAAAAAGTATCTATATGCGAGAGGATTTACCAACAATGATTTTATTAAATATGGTATTGGATACTGTACAAGTGGAGAATATGGAGGACGAGTTATTATACCAAGTTATAATGAATCCAACCAACTCAACTTTTTTGTTGCAAGAACTTATGATGGGAATTATTTTAAGTACAAAAATCCGGAAGCTAGTAAAGACATAATTATTTTCGAAAACCTTATTAACTGGAATGCTCCTATAGTAATATGTGAGGGTGTGTTTGATGCAATAGCTATTAAACGAAATGCCATTCCAATTCTAGGAAAATCAATAAGTAATTCCTTAATGATAAAATTAATACAAAGTAAATCTAAAGAAATATACATTGCTTTAGACAAAGACGCTCAATACAAAGCCTTTCAGTATAGTGAACAGTTCTTAAGTATGGGCAAAAAGGTTTTCATGGTAAAAATGGAGGAAAAAGATCCTAGTGAGATGGGATTCAAAAATTTCACAAAACATATACAAACTGCAGAAGAGTTGGACCTTCAAGCTATAATGCAATATAAATTAAGCTTATGATAAAGCAAGGAATGAATATTCTAAAAGAGCATTCAAAAAAGAGATTAGAATTCAACCCAGATTTAAAACAAATAAATTTTCTCGATAGAAGAGTGTACCAAAGATCGGAAGGAGTATTTTACCCATCTGTAACTACAATACTCCAGTATATGCCCAAGAATAAGTTTTTCGAAACATGGATGAAAGACGTTGGGCATAATGCCGATCTAATTATGCGGAGAGCAGGTAAACAGGGTACACAGGTACATGAAGCAGCTGAACAGTTAGTATTAGGAGAAGAAATTAGTTGGATAGACGATTACGGTAAAGCAAAGTATAGTCAACTAGTATGGGAAATGATTCTTAAGTTTTACGACTTCTGGACAACCCATAAACCAGAACTAATATCATCAGAAGACTTTGTATGGTCAGATAAACATAAATATGCAGGTACAGCAGACCTAGTAGTAAAGATGAATGGCGAAATTTGGTTATTAGATATTAAAACCTCTAACTCAGTACACAAGTCATTTGACTTACAGTTAGCTGCATATGCTAAAGGATTAGAAGAATCTAAAGGCATTAAAGTAGAAAGAACAGGTATCATTTGGCTAAAAGCACATTCAAGAGGTCCTTCTAAACAAAAGAACGTAATACAGGGTAAAGGATGGAAGTTATTACAGATAGATGATATCGAAACTAATTTCGAATTGTTTAATAGTATTTATAATCTTTATAGGTTAGACCACCCTACAACAGAGCCTATTTATTATAAATACCCAACAAAATTAAAGATATGAAGAACTTAATCTACCTATTATTAGTAACATTAACAATTTCTTGCTCATCTTTTCGTGTATCTACATTAAACTATGACCCAATCTATGGTCCTGATGGAACTGAAATAAAAGTAGATACTATTGAATCCGAATGGGAATTAAATAGGAAGTTTAGATTTGATGATAGATTTAGATGGGATTTTGCACAATATGCAATGACACAAAACCTAAGATGGCATACTGATTTTTATTGGAATAACAGAATGCATAGAAGTCCATTCGCATCATCCTTTGATTTCTATTGGAACTCAAATGAATACTGGTGGAATTGGGCAAGTAACTATCCATTTAATTATGGATTCAATCATTGGGATAGATTTGGATTCTATGGTAACTATGGGTATAATAGTTGGAATAATTGGGGGAGTTATGGATATGGTTGGAATCATTGGGGTTGGAGACAACAAATGAATACTTATGCTTGGCAACATAGAAATAGACCTAATACAGCTTATATTAATGGTAGAAGAGGTTCAAATATTAATAATAATAATATTGGCAGACGTGTTGTAGATATAGTCAATAATAATAACAATAGTGTTAGTAGTGTTATAAGAATAAACAAACCAAGACCAAATACAACAACAGAAACAGTTGATAATACATTAGATTGGAATATTAATGATATAACAAATACATTAATTAAAAATTTTAATGGAAACGTAATAAGAGTTTATACTAATCCAAACAATGTACCTAATGTAATTATTAGAAATAACAACAACAGTAACAATAATAGTAATAACGTAAGAGGTTCTTGGAAACCCAATAATAACTCAAGTAATAATAACGTTAGAGTTTATCAAAGACCATCGAATAATGGTTCATCCAATATTAGAAACTCATCATCTAATAATACAAAGTCATCATCTTCTTCATCAAATAATACAAGAAGCAGCGTTAAAAGTGGAAATAATAATAAAAGACAATAATGAAACTAAGCGACATCATTTTAGAAGTTAATAATGGAAAACCAAAAGCAGTAATAATGGCTGGAGGAGCCGGTGTAGGTAAATCCTATATTCTTAATCAATTGCATTTAGATAGCCTAGAGCAATTTAATGCTGATAAATACGTTGAAGATCCTAAGAGCCCAATGTATAATAAGTTAGGACCAGCAGCAGCACAAAATGACAAAGATGTTAATTTAGCAATTGAAAACGGAACCAGTTTCGTATGGGATACAACAGCTTCAGGAGTACGTTTTATGAAGACGTTATCCAAACTAATAAGAAAAGGATACGATATATACATGGTAATGGTGTATTCTCACCCAATGATATCCTATATGCAAAACTTTGCTAGAGAAAGAAACATTCCTGCGCCAGCAGTATTCTCTACATGGAGAAATGTATACCAAAAAATAGCTGAATATAGTAAACTAGTTAATGGTAATATTTCTATATTTGTAAATGACTATAATGGTAAATTTAAAAAAGAGGTAGAAGGTTTTAATACTGCAGCTAAAGGCGGAGTAGACGGAATTAAGAAGTACCTAGAAAAATATAATGAACTAAAAGGAGTAGGTCAATCATCATTCTTTACTCCTATAGAAATGACACCTGAAGAAGAAAAAGCATTTGCTTCAGCAGTATCCGGTATCAGTAGAGACATTAATAACAGAGGAGAAGATAAAGCTGTTAAAAAAGAATTCTTAAAAACATTTCAAAACAATGGAGTTGGACCTGGAGCAGATAAATTAAAATTAGCTATTACTAAATATAACGACAGTAAAGATAAAAGAGATGCAGCCCATAACGATATATTAAAAAATATTGCAGATATGATATTCTCACCTGAGTTTCAAGAGATATTAAGACATTCAACACCATCTGAAATAGATAGTAAAATTCAAAACTTTTTGTAAGAAATGGCAATAGCACTATACCCAGGAGCATTTAAACCACCTCATAAAGGTCATTTTGAAGTAGCAAAACTACTACTTAATGGAAGTTATAATGGACAAGTATATAATATAGACGATTATACTGAAAAAGGAGGGAGTGTTCTCAATAACGATAAGAGCACTAAACCGGATATTAGTAAAGTAATAATCTTTCCCGGTGGCGGAGAACGTAACGGTATAACTAAAGAAGAAGCAACCGCTATATGGACAATGTATGCAAAACACCTACCAGGTGTAGTAATAGAAGATGGACAGAAAAACCCAATGTTTGCAGCTAAAGATTATGCTAAAGCAAATCCAACACAAGAGTTTTATGCAATAACAGGTATTAGAGAAGAAGAAGATTTAGTAGATTTAAAAAGAGTTACTACATTTAAAAATGTACCTAACGTTGGAGGATTAGTTATCTCTAATAAAGCAACTCAAGGAGTTAGAGCTACTAATTTACGCAACATAGCACTACAGGGCAGTCTAGACGATATTAGAGACTTCTTCCCAAAAGAACTAAGCAGAGAAGATCTATTAGAAATAATTAATATGTTAAAATCATCAATAATACAAGAAGCTTTTGAAGGCGCAGCATTCAAAACAATAGACGACCACTTTTTAAAAGAAGATACTCCTTTCAAAGCAGCACCTTCTAAAGATAGAGAAAAACTTGGAGCACTATACACCCAATTACAGGGTATGATTAGTACTGATTCATATAGTTTACAAATGAACCAAGACCATATTAGAATCTCATTAAGTAATAATAAGAGAATAGATAATTTTGAATTCGCACCATTTATGGCATCCTTATTAGAGTATATGATAGATGAAGGAATGAAGATAATACCATTACCCGAAATAAAGATTAAACAAGATATTACAGAAGCAGACAACTTCTTCGGAAGAACAGCTTACTACAATCCAGGAGAAAAAGAACTAGTAGTCTATACATTAGGTAGACACCCTAAAGATGTTATGAGATCTTTTTCACACGAAATGATTCACCATGAACAGAACCTACAAGGACGTTTAAAAAGTTACGGTACTACCAATACCAATGAAGACGATGCTTTAGTAGAAATAGAAAAAGAAGCATATCTAAGAGGAAACATTACATTTAGAAACTGGGAAGATAAAATAAAGAATGAGCGTTAAACTAACAGATTTACTAGAAACATATCCACTACCTGAACAAAAGGTAGTTCCACCATATCAAATATACTGCGATATGGATGGAGTATTAACTGATTTTGAATCCCGATTCGATCACTTTACTGGAATGCACCCTCAAGATTACGAAAAGAAACACGGAGCACCAGGATTTTGGGATTTGATTGATAACCAAATTGGAGTTAAATTCTGGGTAGGTATGGATTGGATGCCTGGAGGAGAGCAACTATGGAACTTTATTAAACCATACCAACCACACTTACTTACTTCTCCTTCTAGAAATGATAATTCTAGATTAGGAAAAAACCTATGGGTTAAGAATAATTTAAACCCAAAACCAAAAGTGATATTTGCATACTCAAAAGATAAACAAACAAAAGCTAACCCACAGAGTATATTAATAGATGATAAAGGATCGAATATAAAAGAATGGGCAGCAGCCAACGGCATTGCAATTAGGTGTAAAGATGGAAATGTAGTCCCTGTTATAAAACAACTAAAAGACTTAGGTTATGAATGAATCTCTACTAAAAAAAGAGTTTAAAGAATCAGATTTAAAAAGAGCAAGAAATTTAGTTAATAAAGACTTTACTTCGAAGACTAAAAATGGTATCGGATATCAGAAAAGTATAGGGAGAAAAAAAGAAGGAGATATTTGGGAGGATAAAGGGAAGACTTGGACAATTATAAATGGTTTAAAACAGAACATTACTAAATTAGATAAAGCAAAAGCCGCTATCAAAATGCCTTTAGCATGCCCTAAATGTAAAGGTACTATGAAGTACCGTCTTTCTAAGAAAATGTACAAGATTCATGGATTCTGTTATGACTGTACTATTAAATATGAATCTGAATTAAGAAAAGAAGGTCTATTCGAAGCATATGAGAAGAGTATGGTAAATGGAAACATGCAATCTTTTGTTAATGATTTAGAAGCTTGGATGTTAGATCAAATAAATACCTCAGAATCCTATGTAACGGAACAAGGAGTCATCGAAGATTGGAAAGGAAATAAAGAAAAAGTAGATAAAAAATTTAAAGATTCTATATATGAATACATTGGTTTTGTGAAAGAACACATTAAGTAGTTAATTCTTTATAGGCACTATTTATTTATATATAAAAAAAAGCTTTTTAATACATGACACAGAAACAAACTTTAGACAATGTTCTAATAGAATTATTGAATATCAAGAAGCAAATGCCGAACGGAGAGCTAAAAGCTTTAATCAGAGATGTTAGAGCTCTAAAAGAAGACCTATCAGAACTTAAACATACCCTACTAAACCCAGAAGATGGGGTAATAGTAAAGACTAATCAAAATACTCAATTCAGACAAAGACTAGAGAAAGGAGATGCTGATTTTCAAACAACTATACGAGAAATAGATAACATAGGTAGATGGAAAGACGGAGTAACCAAAGCATTGTGGATAGTTTTTTCTCTACTATTGGCTATCATACTACGTTTAATTTTTGAAAGTACAGGATTAGAAGTATTGAAAAAACCATAGAGTTAACATAAATGCTATCTATTTATAAAAAACTACACTTCTAGGCCCGATTAAAAAAAATAATTATGACTTACGACGAAATAAAAACAAAGTTAAGTATCTGTGAAAAAGCCCTAACTTTAATTAAAACAGGATCAAAAACTGGTTCTAAACGTACAGGTACAAAACAAAAAATACAAGAGTTAAACTTATTAAAAGAAGGATTAAAGAAAAAATTATTAGAAGTAGACGGAGGAACCGTTACAACTGACGACGAAGCAAAAGCAGAAAAATTAGCTTCAAAAGGCATAGACGTAAATCTAACAGCAGAAGCAACAGGAGTAGAATTCGGTCAAAACGAAACAGGATTCATAGCTAAAGCTACAGGAAAAGCATTGGCCAAGTCTTTAAAAGACATTGGAGATCAATTAGGCAGTATGAAAGCTATTCGTATTCAACCAAATAGTTTTGATATAGCCGTAATATATAAAGGGGAAGCAGCCGGAGAAGATGAATTTTCTTTTGATATAGAAAATGACAAACTAATAATATCAGACTTCACATTCAGCAAAGTACTAGTTGATGTAGGAGTAAAAGGTTCAGGCGAACCAATAATTAATGTAGATGTCCTAGCAAACGAATTTACGAAACATTTTAAGTCTTTAAATGAAGAAGATATAGAAGAAGCTCCTTACGGGAGGCAGTATATAGAGGTGTCAATAAGAGATGCAAGAAAAGCATTAGACATTTTAGATGACACCTTAAATAAAAGTCAATTTGAGATGAATGGAAGCAATGTTTACTACTTTGCAAAACCCTCCACCGCTTATGATGCACTAATGGATTTTAGAGCACACGACGTAGAAATTTTAGATACAAATGCAGATGATGAAGAAGAAGATTTAGAAGATTTTCGTCCTGATCAACCTTATAATGAAAATATGAAAAAACTAAGAGAAAGTTCATTTTATGAATCAGACTCAGCTAAGATAGATGCTGTGCTTAAAGCAGCAGCAGATCATCAAGGATTTAGTATAGACCAACTTAAGAAAGAACTACACCAAGCTTTAACACAAAGAGAAGGAGAAAAAAGCAGTACAGTAGAAGCTATACTAAAGCAATTGTACAAATTTACAGAACCTAAAATTATTATAAGGCATTTAGAAGGACATAACTCAGACTCTCTAGCAGCAGAAGGAATTTTAGGAAGAAATGCAGTTCCCAATTGGAGAGACCCTAATTGGTATAAGGACACTTTCGCATGGGCAAATAAAGAACAACTAAAAGTTATCGATGATTTAATTAAGAAATCAAGTCCACAACACGTAGCTAAAATGGCATCTAGGGGGAAATACTTTCAAGATCAAATCCAAAAAGTATTAGACAAAAGAGGAGGTTCATATACTCCAGATGAAAAAGTTGAAGAAGGAAGAGGAGATGGAGCAACAATATTCCAAATTATTAGAGACAGAGCAGCAGAAGATGGAGTATCTACAAAAGAAGCTGCTATGGAAGTGCTAGAAGCAATAGGAGAAGAGTTTGAAGTAAACTTCGAATTCGGAAGGATAGGAGATACTTTAGAAGAATTAAAAGAAAATGTAAACCCTGAATTAGACAGATTAGTAAATGGGTTTGTAAGAAAATTAGCTGATAGATATGATTATACCCTGCAAGACGCAGTTTTTGCAGTTATGGGAGTTTTAAGAAAACAAAACTATGATGGTCTAAGCGAAGAATTAAAAGAAGATACAAGTACCGACGCGAATGCATTTGCTTATAGCAGAAGTGGTGTAGCAAAAATACAAAAAGCTTACGATGTAGTTATTTCGGTAATGAAAGATCTTGCTAAGAAGTATAAAGAAGGAGACAAATCAGTAATACCGGACTTAAAAGCACTTACCAAGAAGAAAAAGTACTTAGAAGACCTATTAGATGCTAAAGTATCCGGTACAGGAAAAGATCAAGAAGTAGTAGATGAAGAAGATACTACAAAAGGAGATTACGAAACACGTTTAAAAAATCACCCTGAAAGTGCTAAAATCAAAGCTATCCAAAATCTAGTCAAAAAGCAAAAGCAACAAATAAAGAAAGAAGGATATTACGGAACCTCAGAAATAGAGACCATAGTAGGAGCAATTGGATATGATGATATAGACCACTTCTTTGAAGATAATCCTGGAGCAGTAGATGCAATAATACAGATGATAGGCAGTGTACCCGAATTCAATCGAAAGCTTGGAGTAGAGTTCTCTACATCTGAATTAGCAGATATGGGATTTTATGACATAGAAGGATATGATAAAGAAGAAGGTGTAGAAAAAACTAAAACCAGGAATAGAAACACCAGCAAAGAGAGACCTTATGGGCATACAGGTCAAAATGAAGATGCAACACAGGATAAAGCAACCGCTTCTTTAGAAAAGTATAAAAAAGGAAACCTAAAAGAAGAAAAGGTAGAATGTGATAAATGTAAAGGTAAAGGATGTTCACATTGTAAAGATTTAGGTTACCATTACAAGAAGTAATGCGATAATAATCGCAAATTTAAATAATATGAATAGAAAAGATTTAAAAAGCATTATTCAAGAAGCATACGAAGAAGTATTACTCGAAGCTGATCAGAAGATGTCTCCCGATAATATAGCGAAACCCAGAGAATTGCCAGCTAGTTTCTTAAAAGGAGTTGAGCAAAGGTACGGTAAAGTATCAAAAGATGATTTCTTTTCAAAAGATCTTAGCACATATTATAAGATGGATGGTAGAAACGATACAACAAAATCAGTTTCACATAAGGTAATACGTCTTCCTTCTTTTTCAGAACTTTACAATGACTTCTCAGATATTATACTAGATATCAAAAAGATGATGAACAATAAGGATGTTAGAAATGATAGAGCAGCTAGAGACTTATTTGAATTAATAAAAACTAACTTCAGAAAACTTCAGACCTATCTAAGAACTGAACGACCAGATCAGTACGCAATGCTCAAGATGAGACGTAATATGGAAGAAGCAATTGCTGGTATAAAGAAAAAATATCCTACCCCTGACATGGTTAGTGAAGATATAGATAAAGAACCTAAACCAGAAGAACCCGGAGACCCTAAAGCACCTAAAGAAACAGTATTAGAAGATGCTACAGATACCATACTAAGTAAATTTCCTACACTAAAAGCAGCTATAGTAAAATTACAGACAGAAGACTTTAAAGAATTTGTCGATACTATAGACTGGATTTCACCACGTCCAAGTGCATTTAGAATTAATATAAAAAATGGACAAGACTACATATTAAAATGGACAGGTAAATCATTCGAAGCACAAATAGGAGGTAAAAGATACTTTATAGATAAGATATCAGAATATCAACAGGCATTAGATAAATTATCCATACTATATAAAGAAGGACCAATGGACGGTGCCGGAACAGGTGAACCTGCAGATACTGACTCCGGTAGTGGAGGAGGAGGAGGCGGAGACTTTCCTGGAGGAGATGAAGGAGGAGATGAATTTGGAGGCGGAGATGAAGGTGAAGATGAATTTGGAGGAGGAGATGACGTAGGAGGAGCTGACTTAGGAGGAGAAGAAATTGATTTTGAAACAGACGCAGAAGAACCAGAAGCATAACATTATGATAAGACTAGGACAACTAATTACACTTAAACCTCTACAAGAGGCAGAAGAAGAAACACAGGATGTACAATCTACAAAAGATGCTGATAGAGCAGACTTAGAAGAAGGACAGGGTAATGAAAAAGCAATTAAAGGTCAAGAGTTAGTTGACTATATAATGAGTAACTGGAATTGGTCTGAAGAAAAAACACTTCATTGGTTAGGAGACAACTTCGGTAAAAACAAAAAACCTGAACCACCTAAAGAAGAAGATCAAGGATATATAGACTACTTAAGAAGAAGTGATAGAAATGAGTATGCAGATGAACTAGTAGCTCGTAGCTCAGGTAAACTAAAAGAAACTGAACATCAAGGTACTAATTACAAATGGCCGATGTCTGCAGCTACTAAGGCCAGAAAAGAAGCAGATAAGTTTGCTGGTGAAGATCCAAAAGCAGGGTCTACCATCAAAGGTACAGGATTTAATGCACCTAGAGGTAAAAAGAAAAAAGGCGTAGAAGAAGAAACACAGGATGTACAATCTACAAAAGATGCTGATAGAGCAGGCTCTGCAGAAATAAAGAAGTTAGAACAAGTACTATCAGGACCATTAAAAAACTATCTCACCAGAGTTAATAGACCAGAGGAATTAGCTAGAATGTTAGAATTTATACTTAACAACATAAGTACTACCTTAAAGAAAAATGCTAAAACAAGACCTATACTTAAGTCTCTATTTAATAAATTTTAATAATGAAAGTTACTGACAAGTTATATACTGAATGGGCTTGGAGAACTAAGTCAGGTGTACCGGATATTAATAATATTGAGGATAAAATAATTTTAGAAAGCTTAATTTCTGAATTAACTAATACCGATGGCCAAGTTTCTAAACAAGAAGTAATGGACGCTATTCAAAATGGTAAATTTACTCCTGGTGATTTAAAACAAATACTAAACGGTATATCAGGAGTAGCTTACAAAGGTGATGTAATTGAATATTTAAATAACAAAGGGAAAACAGTATCCTCTGCTTCAAGAAGAATATATAATACTTTAGTAGATAATGGAGATATTCAAAATTTTCATTCATACGTTAAAGGTGGAAAAATGATTAGTTACGATACATTAGGTACCGGTAAAGGCGGAGGAAACTTAACAACTCAATTTAAAAACCTAATATCAACAGAAACTTTAAAATACCTACTTGATCTAAAACCTTCTATAGGTAATATAGCTACAGGAAAAGGAGAAGTATTCTTAAGCGTAATGTGTCAAGATGTTTCAAGTGATGGGAAAGGCAAAGGAGATGTCTCTGTAGGCGATATGGGAATTGAAGTAAAAAATAGAGGAGCAGTTCCTATGGGACAAAAAGCAGGGTTTGGTAAAAATTCTGATAAAGTAATGATTGATAAGATTATATCTGGTGTTAACAGCTTTTTAATAAGAAAAATTGATACTAGTGTAACTAAAGGTAACAGACCTTTTCATAGAATAAATAAAATATTAGCAGCAGTAGTAGATCAAAACAAAGATAGGTTTGATGATACTATAGAAATTGCGAATAGAGCAATACTAAGCACCTACCCAGGAATTGATTTTGAAGGGTTTAATTTATCAAAATATCAAAGCGGTAGCGGAATAGATGCAGACAAATTAGAAAGTCATTTTTCAAAAAAAATAATTAAGAAGTACATTGCTGATGAAGATTTTTCAGAAGTATTTTTCTTAGATGATAAGAGTGGTACTTTTCAAAGAGTGGAAGCTGATAAGTTAATTGAATTAGTTGGTTCTAAAATTAAAATTGAAATGAAAGACGGACTACCTAGATGGTCTTATAATTTCTAAAATGAGTTATGGCACAAGATATAAAAAAAATAATAGCACAAGAATACCTTAAGTGTGCAAAAGATCCATCCTACTTTATGCGCAAGTACTGTTATATACAGCACCCGCAAAGAGGTAGAATACTGTTTAATCTTTACCCATTTCAAGAAAAGGTACTACATTTATTCAGAAGTAATCAGTATATAATTACTCTTAAATCAAGACAGTTAGGAATTTCTACTCTAGCATCAGGCTATAGTTTATGGTTAATGGTCTTCCACAAAGATAAAAATGTACTAGCATTAGCAACCACACAAGCCACAGCACGTAACTTAGTAACTAAGACTATGTTTATGTACGATCAATTACCTAAGTGGTTAAGACTACCAACAGTAGAAAAAAACAAATTATCATTAAGATTAAGAAATGGATCTAAAATCTCTGCAAAATCCTCTAATGCAGACGCAGCAAGATCAGAAGCGGTATCTTTACTACTAATTGATGAAGCCGCCTTTATCGACAATATTGACGAAACCTTTGCAGCAGCTCAACAGACCTTAGCAACAGGTGGACAATGCATGGCCTTATCCACCCCTAACGGTATAGGTAACTGGTTCCATCAGACATGGACTAAAGCAGAAACAAGAGAAAATAGTTTTATCCCGGTAACCTTACCTTGGACAGTACATCCTGAAAGAAATCAAGTATGGAGAGATCAACAAGATAAAGATTTAGGTCCTAGAATGGCAGGCCAAGAATGTGACTGCGATTTCCTAACATCAGGTGATACAGTATTTAACCCAGAAGACTTAGCTTTTTATGAACAGACTTACCAATCAGATCCTGTAGAAAGAAGAGGAGTTGACAGTAATTTATGGATCTGGGAAGGAGTAGATTATACAAAAACCTATATGGTAGTAGCTGATGTATCAAGAGGAGACAGTGCAGATTACTCTGCATTTCATATATTTGATGTAGAAACTTGTACTCAAGTAGGAGAATATAAAGGTAAAGTATCCCCCAAGGATCTAGGAAACGTGCTAGTAGGGATAGCCTCAGAATATAATGATGCTCTACTAGTTATAGAAAACGCCAATATAGGATGGGCTACAATAGAACAAGTGATGGAACGCCAATATAAGAACCTATACTACAGTTCTACTTCACAAATAGAAACAGTTGAATCTTATATGTCAAAGTATGAGAGAGACAAATTAGTACCCGGCTTTACAATGTCAATGAGAACTCGTCCATTAGTAATAGCTAAGATGATTGAATACATAAGAGAGAAATCTGTAACTATACAGTCAAAAAGACTTATGGCAGAAATGAGAGTTTTTGTATGGAAAAATGGAAAACCACAAGCACAAACGGGTTATAATGATGATTTAATAATCTCCTGTGCAACAGCACTATTTGTTAGGGATACAGCACTTAAATTAAGACAACAGGGTATGGATCTAACAAGAGCTCAGCTATCATCTTTTACCAACCTCAACAGCAAGAACAAAGCTATCATGACAAATGTTGGTAATCTGCAGAATAATCCGTATATTATTAATAGTAATCAAGGTACTGAAGATATTTCTTGGTTACTTAAATAGAACTATTTATATATAAATAAAAGACATAATGGCAGATAAATCTCTTTTTGGTAGGCTAACTAAACTCTTTTCTACTGATGTTGTAATAAGAAATATTGGAGGTAACGAACTTAAAATAATCGATGCTAACCAGATACAACGGTCAGGTAAGTATGAGACCAACTCACTAATAGATAGATTTAGTAGATTATACGTTAATAATCAACAAAACATCTATAATCCTAATCTAAATTACCAGACACTAAGGGTACAACTATACTCTGATTATGAAGCTATGGATACAGATTCTATTCTAGCATCATCACTTGATATACTATCAGACGAAGCAACAGTAAAGAACGATGTAGGGGAAGTACTATCAATTAAATCCTCAGATGAAAATATTCAAAGAGTACTTTATAACCTATTCTATGACGTTTTAAACATTGAGTTTAATTTATGGTCATGGACTAGAAATATGTGTAAATATGGAGATTTCTTTTTAAAACTGGAAATTTCAGAGAAGTTTGGGGTGTATAATGTACTACCTTACACCGTATATAATGTAGCACGACATGAAGGAGTCGACCCGGAAGAACCAACTAAGGTAGAGTTTACAATAGATCCTGATGGATTAGCTACCTCTACAGATCCAAACTTTATACCTAGAAAGAACAGTAAGGTATTAAAACTAGATAATTATGAAGTAGCACACTTTAGGTTAATATCTGATACAAATTACCTACCCTATGGCCGTTCTTATTTAGAACCAGCTAGAAAAGTTTATAAGCAATTAAACCTTATGGAAGATGCGATGTTAATACACCGTATAATGAGAGCTCCAGAGAAAAGAATGTTCTACGTTAATGTAGGTTCAATTCCCCCTAACGAAGTAGAGCAGTTTATGCAGAAGACTATTAACCAGATGAAAAAGACTCCTTATGTGGATCCTGCAACTGGTCAATACAATCTTAAGTTTAATATGCAAAATATGATGGAAGACTTTTACCTACCTATTAGGGGTGGTGATGCTTCTACTCGTATTGAAACTACCAAAGGATTAGAATACGATGGTACAAACGATATTGAATACTTAAGAGATAAGTTATTTGCAGCATTAAAAATTCCAAAAGCTTACTTTGGATACGAAGGAGACTTAAGTGGTAAAGCTACTCTAGCAGCAGAAGATATTAGATTTGCTAGAACAGTAGAGAGAATTCAAAGAATCTTAGAATCTGAATTAACTAAAATAGCTTTAGTACATTTATATAGTCAAGGATATGAAGGAGAGTCATTAACTAATTTTGAAATTAAGTTAACTACACCTTCTATTATATACGAACAAGAGAAAGTAGCACTACTTAAAGAGAAGATAGATCTTGCTAACCAAATGAAAGATTCTAAACTATTCTCATCAGATTATATCTACGAACATATATTTGATATGTCAGAAGATAAGTACAATGAAATGAGAGACCTAGTTAGAGAAGATGGTAAGAGAGCATTTAGAATCGCACAGTTAGAAGCTGAAGGCAATGATCCTGCTAAGTCTGGAAGATCATACGGTACACCACATGATTTAGCTTCAATGTACGGTCGAAGATCAACCGCAACTGAAAAAGGAGGAGGCCTTGGTCAAGTACCCCCAGGTTACGAAGATCACCCAGCACCACCTAAACACGGTGAACCAGGCCCAGAAGGAGGAAGACCAACAGAGAGATTTTCAATACACGGTACTACAGATGCTATAGGAGGAAGAGATCCTTTAGGACAGCATGGTATGCATGGCGGTTTTCCAAGTGATAATGATCAAGTAAACGAAAACTTCACTACCCAGAAAGTTTATGCCCAAAACGAGGAAACACTTAAACAGTTGGATTTCGTAAAAAGAGAGTCAAATCTCTTAAAAGAAGACAATATTAAAGATTTAGGTGAATAGGCCATATTTATAATAGTAAACGTGCATAATGAAAATAAAACATTTAAAGCTTAGGAATACAGGATTAATCTTTGAACTGCTAGTTAAACAGATCGCAGCTGACACCCTATCCTCAAAAGACTCATCTGCAGTAAATATTATAAAGAAGTTCTACGCAGGTAAAACAACATTAGCTAAAGAATTTAAGTTATATGAATTTATCTTAAAAAATAAAAACGTATCAACTAATAAAGCAGATAATATAGTATCTACTATTACAGAAATATCTAGAAAACTTAATCAAGATACATTAAAGAAGCAGAAGTACGAATTGATAGCAGAGATCAAAAAGAGTTATAATTTAGAAGAGTTTTTTAATATACAGGTGAATGAGTATAAGCCTTTAGCAGCACTGTATTGTTTACTAGAAGCTCAAAATAATAATGAATTAGTAGACCCTGAGTATTTAGTTAATAATAGAGCAACAGTACTTGAACACCTCACAAACACAGATATTAATAAATCAGACGTAGAAGATACAGTTATTCAAGAGTTTGCAAAATACGATAAGGACTTAAAGTTACTTACGTTTAAGATCTTATTAGAAAAATTTAATGACAGATATAAAGATTTTTCCCCTGAGCATAAAAACATACTAAGAGAGTTTATCACATCAGTAAACTCAACAACACGTTTACGAAATGTTGTTAATGAAGAATTAGATAAGATATCTAAAGCAGTTGGAAATTTAATACCCACTATTAAGGATGATGTGATTAAGATTAAATTACAAGAAGTAGCTAGAAATATTATACCCCTAACTAATAAAGTTAAAGTTTCTGACACACATCTGGTTAATATAATGCAGTATTATGATCTTATTAAAGAGTTAAAAACCGTATGAGGTTAAGTCAACTTAAAGAAATAATAAGAGAGGTATTGCAAGAGTTAGAAGAAGCAAATACAACCAGCAGTGCTGGAGGGAGTTATTTAACGCCTCATGCATTTAGTAAGAACGGTAGCGACAATAGAGCTACCAAACAAGCTAAACGTGTTGGGTATACTAAGGTGAAAAAAAAGAAAAGACCGTACAGTACGAAACTTATAGATTATTTAAACAATGAGTAGAACAATCACAGCAACAGAAAAGCATAGAGCCGTAAAAAACGGACTTATGGCCGAATCTGAATTTACTAGACAAATGCGTCAACTTTACCCAATGTACATATCAGTACTAAGTGGATTTAAAGATACAGTTCAGATTTTAAAAAATAGAGGAATGCTTTATGAAGAAGTAGAAGAAGATACTTCACATAACTTCTCACCAGAAGCATTACAGAGAGGAACTAATGCCGAACTTGATAAGAAAGGTATTGACTCTGTGACTGCATCAGAAAAAGATAGAACTGCTTGTGAAAAAGTGGCTATTAAAAAATTAAAAAAAGACGTATTATATTATTTAAACATACTATCAGGAGATTCTAGTAAAGTTAATAAGCAGGATAAAGCAGTAGAAACTAAAAGAGGAGCATTGGATGTAGATACTTTTAATGGTCTTAAGAATGCAGAACTTAATGAAGGAGCAGTAAAGAATAAGATATACGGCTATGCAGAAAGAATAGTGAGTGAATACATAAAACAGAAACAAAATGGTAGTTCCGTTACACTAGAGGATTTATTAGCTAAGATTAATGCAGAAGATGCTACTAATATGGGAATGGATTATAAGTTCCTTAAAGATCAAGAAGGTAATATACTTAACGCATTGAAAGATATGATGAAACCTTCTAATCAAAGATTAAAAACTATACTTAATAGAGGTATAGAAACTATAAAAGCAAAATATCCATCTGTAGCTCATGAAGACATAATTGCATTCATTAAAACTCATAGAAACGACGTACTAGGAGGAGTTGATATTGCTGACGAATTTGAAGAGTTTGCAGACGCTAATGGTATATTAGTAAAAGAACCAAAAGGAGGTTTAGATAAAGAACCAGGACTAGGGGCTGCATCTATTGCAGATATCGAAGCAATGAAGCACGAACTAGATCCACTTACAGGTAAGAAGATAGTAATGTTTAAAGAAGACGAAGAAGATAATGCAGTTAACCTTAAACCTTATGAAGTAGGAGATATGTTTTCAAGTGATTTTGATTACACAGGAATGCTTAAAGCAGGATTAAGGGTTAGAATTAATACTAATATAGATCAATTAAGAAAACTATATGATTCTTTTGAAGATGTGAATTATCATAGGGAAAATCGACACTTAGGAAGAGCAATAGACGCAATCGAAGATCAAAATAAATCGGAAGCATTAGATGCTATAAAAGATTTTAAAATAGCTATCTCAAAAACTATTAAAGACATATCCGAAAATACAATCTCAGAAGTAAGAAATCCCCAATCTGAAGATGATTTTGACTCTGAGGATCCAGATGGAAATATGACTAACCAGGAGAAAAGAGCATTAGAAAAATTTCATTCGATGGCAGAAGTTAAAGCTGCAGTTAAAGTTGTTATTGAAGGTATTTTAAATGAAGCACAAACAGAAACACTTCAAAAATACATTTCATACGAAAATAAAGATAATGAAGATTTAGCAGAAAGAATCAGAAACTCAGCTAAAGGATTAACAGATGTATTAGAAGATATGGAAAGATCTTTTCTTAAACACAAATCTAAAGTAGAAGGCTACTTAAAAGATGTAGGGTCATTTATGTCACCATCATTAGAGAACGCTTTTAAAATAGACTTAAGAAAAATGAATAAAAATTATGAAAGAATAACTGGTCCTACGACTAGAAAACTTTCACCTGAGGAATTAGACGCTATCAACAAACAAACTGGAAAAGAGTTAGGCGGGGATGTTTATTCACTATCAGAGTCTAAAGAATAATAAAAGAAACAATATGGCACAATTATTAGTAGACGTTACCCCGTTTAAATCTACACTAACAGAATCCAAAACTAAACCTGGTATTTTTGAAGTAGAAGGTGTTATGCAAAGAGCTGGATCGACCAATCAAAACGGTAGGGTTTATGACAAGGAAATACTAGTAAGAGAGTCTAAGAGATATGTAGATGAGTTCGTTAATAGAGGAAATGCCTACGGAGAACTCGATCACCCAGAATCACCAATCGTATCATTAAAGAATGCTTCACACATCGTAAAAAAATTATGGTGGAAAGGAGACGATTTAATGGGCAAGGTAGAACTTCTGAACACCCCTTCCGGAAACATTGTTAAAGAGATTATTAGAGCAGGACATACAATAGGTATTTCATCAAGAGGAACTGGTTCAGTTGAACAAACAAACGAAGGCGCTTTAGAAGTCCAACCAGATTTTGAATTAGTATGTTGGGACTTTGTATCTAATCCATCAACCCATGGAGCATTTATGAATCCTATAGCACTACAGGAAGGTAAGACTAAAGTAAACAAATTCGCATTAGTTGATGCTATTATTAACGATATATTACGCGCTTAATGAAGTTACTAAATGTACTATTAGAACGTGAAGAAGGACGTCCATTAGGAGAAGGAGAAGGAGATGATCACCACTACATTAAAGTTAAGTCACACGACTATAAGAAAGCTATGGCTATCTTAGATCAAAATGTAGACCCAACCTATGTTAAAATGGAGGTTGTCGATAACGACGGAGCAGGTAATGTAGTTATATACTTTATATTTAAACATGAATCAGGGTTTGACGATATGTACGATGACCCAGAAGGAAGAGATTCAGAAGAATTGTATCAAGAACCAGAAGAAGATTCACAAGCATTTGTTTACGATGTTGTAATGGATTTACGAGCAAACGATATTGAACTTGTAGACCAATCTGCAGATATGGATGAAGCAATGGATATTAATGATCCAGTTCTTATGAAAATGAGGGCAGCTAAAATGAAAACACTTCGACCAGAACCAACTAGAGGAATAGATAATGATGAAGCTTTAAATTTAAGAGCTATAAAATCAGAAATAGAAGACAGAATAACACAGCTATGGATTGATATGGAGCAGGAAGCTGAGCCTGAAGGTGGTCCAATTGCAGACAGATATGGAGCTGAGCTAAATAAACTTGAAGATCGTTTAGAAAAAGTTCAAAAGCAATTGAGAGATTATGATATGAATGAAGGAAAATCCGCTAATGAAGCAAAAGTTGGTAATAAAATAAATATAGCTAGAGCAAAATCACATTTTAAACAAGGTGAAAAAATTGCAGCTATTAATAAAAAAACTCAAAAATTAACTAAGATTACGGGCGCAAATCAATTTGGTTCATTTAACCCAAAAGAATATGATTTTGCATATTTAAGTGAAATTCATGTAGAAGATAATAGAATCTACCCACTACTTAAAAAAGGAGGGCAACCTACAGACAATCAACCCTATATTCTATTAGATAAAAACCAGAAGAATATTATTGCTTTCACCTCCTTTAAGCAACCATCAGTAGTAAAGTTTGCTAATGCATACGGTTTTGAGGAAAGTAATTGGCTAGGACAACTTAATAATTGGACTGGTAAGTGCTCAATAGAACACAAAGAAGAACTTATCAAAACTATAGCAGCAGCTAATGCAGCAGAAACTGAAAGTAAAGCATCTTGGTATACAGCAGCTGGAGGAATCGGCTCAATCTCAGAGAATGAATTTACACAATTAGCAACCGCTATTGAAAAAGAATTAAAAGATAAAGCCCCTGTAGAAGAATCAATTGGAGTTGTAGGTGTAATTAGTTATATACTTCTTTCCAATACAGTAGCAAGTATGGTATCTGGAATGGCTAAAAGAATAGCTAAGAAGCAAGGATGGGAGAATGTAGAGAACAAAGCAGAAGCTATTTACAATTGGACTAGTAAGAATGAAGCAGCTTTTATGTCCCCAATAAAAAGAGTTTTATCTGTTATAATGATAGGTAAGTCTAAAAAGTATATAGAACCAGTGACCAAGGGTATTTATGCTGTACTAATCTTCGCCATGGCAGGACAGTATGGAGGAGAAGCTTTAGCACAGCTAAAGAACTCTAGATGGGGAGCAGGTATATTTAATACTCTCAAGTCCTTTGTAAAAGGAAAAGAAGTACACACAATCTTCCGTCATATATTAGGAGATTTAGGTCTAAGTTAAATTTAGCTCTGTTTTCCTAATTTCTATATATTTATATACGAATATATCGTCACCTTATACGATATCGAATCAAAAGTATAAACTTTTATTACGTTTACAAATAAACGTACAATACCCAAAACTTTTAAAAAATGGCAAACAAAGAACTATTTAAGCAAGCTATTGCTGAAGCTAAGTCTGTTCGTGAAGCTGCTATTGCAAACGCTAAAGAAGCATTAGAAGAATCGTTAACACCTCATCTTAAGGATATGTTGGCTGCTAAACTTCAGGAAATGGATGACTCCAATACTGATGAAGAAGTAGTTAATGAAACTGAAGCTGATGTTGACGAAACTAAAGAAGCAACTAAAGAAGAAGCAATAACAGAAGAAGAACATGATGAAGAAACAGGAATAGAAGCCGAGGATGAATCTGAAGAATCAGAGGACGGAGCAGAGCTTACCGCAGATCTAGAAGGAGAAGAAGTAGAAGATGACATCAACGTAGGAGATATGAAATTATCAGACCTTAAAGATGTAATCCAAGACTTACTTTCCCAAGTAGTAGGTGGAGAACAAGAAGAATTAGGCGCAGAGTTAGACGGAGGAGAAATCGATGCAGCACCATTAGATGGAGCAATCGAAGAACCAGCTGACGAAGAAGAAATCGATCTTGAAGAACTACTTAGAGAATTAGAAGGTACTAACGCAGCTGTTGCAGAAGAAAAAGCAACAGAAGAAGTAGTATCTGAAAAAGTTACCAACGAAGAAGAAGAAGAAGTTAAAAAAGAAGCAGTAGATGCTGAGTTAAACGAAGCTTTAGACACAGTAAAAAGCTTAAAGACTCAATTATCTGAAGTTAACACTTTAAATTCTAAACTACTTTACGTTAACAAAATATTCAAAGCTAACAACTTAACTGAATCACAAAAGGTGAACATTATCGCAGCCTTTGATAAAGCTGAAACAGTAAAAGAAGTTAAGCTTGTTTATGAAACTGTTGCTGGAAATATCGCTAAACCTGTTAACTCAATAAAAGAGGTAAAAGGAATGGCAAGTAAGGCTACTGGTACAACAGCTAAAAAACCAGGAGTTATTACAGAAGCAAACGAAACAGTTCGTAGAATGCAAAAATTAGCTGGAATAATAAATTAAATCAATTAATAACCCTTTTATTTTTAAACCATGGAAATTAACAACCTATTAGAAAGCGCAAACTCCTTCAAAAGCTTACAAGCTGATGCAGGTCGTTTAGCTGACAAATGGCAAAAATCAGGTCTTCTTGAAGGTCTTGAGAAAAAAGATACCCAAAACATGGCTATGATCCTAGAGAACCAAGCTAAGCAAATTGTTGCTGAAGCAAATTCAACAGGAGCTACTGGAAGAGGTGTTGGCTTTACAGCCGGCGCTGGAGAACAGTGGGCAGGAGTAGCTTTACCGTTAGTAAGAAAAGTATTTTCTCAGATCGTAGCAAAAGACTTTGTATCGGTTCAACCAATGAACCTACCTTCAGGTCTAGTATTTTATCTAGACTTTAAGTACGGAACTACAAAAGGTCAAAGAACAGACGGAGACAATCTTTACGGAAACGTAACAGAAGGTTCTACGAAGATGACTATTGACACTGAAGCTTCTGGAGGTCTTTACGGCGCCGGAAAATTTGGATACTCTATCAACGAGCACAGTTTAACTGTTGCTTCACAAGATACTGGATCCGCTGCCACATCTGCATCTATTGCATACAACGACGAACTTATACCATCTACATTCAACACTTATGTTGTTGCAATGTCAGCTGTAGATTTCGACGCTGAAGCAGTTAGATCATTTAAACTCTATTCTGCATCAACTGATGTTACTTCTAACCCAGAATTAACTACAGTAAGCGGAACAGATGTAACTTTCGTAATTACTGGATCACATGCAATACCTGTTACAGGAGCATTTGCTGGATCTGTAAAATACTCTCAAGCACCTGGAGACAGTTCAAGAGGCGACTTTGAAGCTTCTGGATCTGCTGCAGTAGATAGCTCAATCACAATACCTGAAATAGACGTTCAGTTAAAAAGTGAAGCAGTTGTTGCTAAGACAAGAAAGTTAAAAGCACAATGGACACCTGAATTCGCACAGGATCTTAATGCTTATCACTCAATCGATGCTGAAGCAGAATTAACTTCATTATTGTCTGAGTACATCTCAATGGAAATCGATTTAGAGATCCTTGATATGTTAATTGTTAATGCTAGAACTACTGAAAAGTGGTCAGCAGAAAACAATAAAGTATGGAACGGTACAGCATTTACTACTTCTACTTCTGATTTTTATAATACTCAAGGACAATGGTTCCAAACATTAGGAACTAAAATCCAAAAAGTATCTAATAAGATTCATCAGAAGACTCTTAGAGGCGGTGCTAACTTTATCGTTTGTTCTCCAACTGTTGCAACTATTCTAGAATCAATTCCAGGATATGCTGCTAACACAAGTGGTGATCAAGACCAATTTGCAATGGGCGTACAAAAAGTTGGTGCATTAAATAACAGATTCCAAGTTTACAAGAATCCTTACATGACAGAACAAATCTTATTGTTAGGATACAGAGGAAGTCAATTCCTTGAAACTGGTGCTGTTTATGCTCCATATGTACCTTTATTAATGACTCCACTAGTATATGATCCTGAGACCTTCACTCCAAGAAAAGGCCTTATGACAAGATATGCTAAGAAGATCATTAGACCAGAATTCTACGGAAAAATCTTTATCTCTGATTTAAATCAAATCTAAGATAATTTCTACATAGAATTAAATTAAGAGAGGGCCTTGTGCCCTCTTTTTTTTTGACTATTTATAAACAAACGCATACAAATGGCAGATATATCAATATGGGATGGTTCTTCAACCTTCGCCACCGGATCTACACCTTTTGGCTTCTATGATACTGACAGTTCTTTTCAAACAGACGCTGATAAGGTTGCAAATTTTTGTACTACAAGGTTAGGGTATCCCTTAATGGATGTAGAACTAACCTCTGCATCTATATATGCTTGCTTTGAAGAAGCAGTTACCACTTATGGTACAGAAGTATTCAATTACAAAATTAGAGAGAATTACATTAATTTAGAAGGATCATCAACAGGTAGTTCAGTAAACAATCAGTTAATAGATCCATCACTTAACCGTATTATACAGATATCTAATCACTACGGTACTGAAGCCGAAGTAGGAGGTAATGTTAGAAAGTACTCTGGATCAATAGAAATATCAGCAAGTAAGCAAGAATATGACATGGACCTTTGGGCCACAGATGCAGGTATAACAGGAGGTATTGAGATACGTAAAGTATTTTATGAAGCACCACCAGCTATTATGAGGTATTTTGATCCTTATGTAGGAACAGGAACAGGTATACAGTCTATGATGGACGCATTTGGATTCGGAAGTATGTCACCAGGTATTAATTTTATGATGATGCCTGTATCTTACGATATGGCACTACTACAAGGAATTGAATTTAATGACCAGATTAGAAAATCTCACTATTCATTCGAATTAGTAAAAAATAGATTAAAAGTATTCCCAGCACCTACCGCATCAGGAAGTCTTCAATTCGAATACTTCCAAAAATCTGATAAAACATCAATTAATAGTGATAGTAGTACGTCATTAATTACCAACGTAGGAGAAGTCCCTTACGAAAATATAACATACTCCCACCTTAACGCAGTAGGTAGACAGTGGATATTTAGGTATACACTGGCTTTAACAAAAGAAATATTAGCCTATATAAGAGGTAAATACTCAACAATCCCTATACCGGGAGCAGAAGCAACATTGAATCAAGCAGACCTATTATCAGATGCTAGATCAGAAAAGACCTCACTGTTAACAGAACTTACAGAAATGTTAGAACAGACTTCAAGAGGAGCACAATTAACAGCACAGGCACAGGAAGCAGAAGATGTACAGAATACATTAAAAAGTGTGCCTATGAAAATATTTGTAGGATAATGATAAAACTAAGTCAAATTATAACTGAGGTAGAGTTTAAAACATACGAAGCCATGGTGAAAGTTATCTACGGAGAAGTAGAAGCTAATAAATTAGGTGATGTACTTAGAGCTCTACCAGGAGTTTTAACAGTTACCAATGCTGGAGGCAATGCAGAAGCAAGTAGCTCTACATTTAAAGTAAAGATTATTTCACAAAAAGAACCTCAAACAGCATTTGACGCCTTTAAGACCAATGCAACTACTAAGTACAGTTTTATTAATACTGTAGAAATAGGAATAGAAACAATAGAAGAGAAGTAATGTTATTTGGATCAACTAGAGATTTTAATTTATTAACAAAAGTTAATAGAGAACTACTTGCCGACATTGTCGAGCAAGAGATACTTTACTATAAGATGTCATTGGCAGATGTCAGTACAAATATTTACGGTGAAGCATTAGAAAAATCATGGCTCACAGCAGTCAAAATGAATTGCTTGATAACAAGAGGAGACCAGGTAGTGACAGTAGATGATCTAGGACCAGATGTGAATAGAGAAAGTTCTTTTGCATTTCTCCGTAAGGATTTAGAGTCGCTCAACGTAGTACCCGAGGTAGGTGATATAGTCTTATGGCATGAAGATTACTATGAGGTAGACACGGTAAAAGAGAACCAACTGTTTTTAGGGAGAGATGAAACATACAACTTAGGGGAGTACGGAGGCCAACATGGAGAATCTGTTTCTATTATAGTTGATTGTCACTTAACTAGAGCAGATAAAGTAGGATTAACTGAAAACTTACAATAATGGCTGAAAGAAGTAAACAACTTAGTAAGACACCTGCACAACAATTCGAAGCAACTGTTGAACCATTAGTACGTGATAGACTAGCTAATGAAGATCTAACTAAAAGAATTAACCAAAAAACAGTATCAGGTGATTCACACTCAGATTTTTCAATAGGTATTAAAGATATAGATGAATCAATTCACTTCTATTTTAATAATGTAATTAAGCCTAATGTAATACAGAACGGAAAAAGAAAGAACGTTCCTATTATATACGGTAACCAAGAAAGATGGGCAGCAGTCCAAAAAGACGGCTTTTATAGAGATAAAAACGGTAAAGTACAAGCACCTTTAATAATGTATAAGAGAAAGAGTCTAGAGAAGAACAGAGCTCTTGGTACTAAAATAGATGCAGTAGCTCCTCAGAACTTAATAATTTTCGAAAAGAAATACTCAAGGAAAAACTTCTACGATAGACTAAGTACACTAACAAATAGAAAAGAAGAAAAGGAATTTCAAGGAGTAGTAATGCCCGACTATGTTACATTAACATATGAATGTATGATATTTACTGATTACATAGAACAAAACAATAAGATAATAGAAGCAGTTAATTATGCTTCGGATAGTTACTGGGGAGACCCTAATAAATTTAAGTTTAGGTCAAGTATTGACTCATATGATACTCAAACAGATGTAGCACAAGGAACCGATCGAGTCACCAAAACTACTTTTACTATTAAATTAAATGGATACATAATACCTGACTCAATTAATGCACAGTTAGCAGGAAATAGAAAATTTTACTCTAAATCCTCCATTATTTTTGGAATGGAAACAACATCAAACACAGCAGCAACAACTGCAACCCAGACTAATACAAAAAAAGCATCAACTAAGTTTCATGATAAACCTGGGATAAGAATTAAACTAGACTCAGAATCAGTAAGTATGACAACAGCACAAATAAACTACGTTTCCTTAAACACTACAGCAGTAGCTAGTAGTATAAGTGGAACCACCACAGCAGTATTTAATGGAAAAACATTAGCAACTCCTCCATCAGGTTTTACACTTGGTCAAGAAGGATTTGCAGCATATATAAACAACACATATATACCTAATTCACAGAGAACAGTGTCACAAGTAAGTTCAAATATCAATGTAGTATTCACTACAGACGATATAGGATACCTTTTAAACAGTACTGACGAAGTTATACTAACAGGTAAATTTAGTTAAATTATGGCATTAGTAAATAAGAGAAGTTTCCTCTCGAATAGTACTTTCGATGTGAAACCAACGACAGAAAGAGGATCAGCTGCCACAAAGGCACTAAGTCCAAATAAAATAAAAAGAACGACAGCATCATTTTTTGATGGACCTGTCACCAGAACTAAATTAGATTCAGAATCAGTAAGTATGACAACAGAACAAATAACATATCTAAGCTTAAACACTACTTCTACAGCAAATAGTATAAGCGATTCTAACACTGCTGTATTTAATGGAAAAACAATAGCAACCCCCCCTACAGGATTTACACTCGGACAAGAGGCATTCTCACTATTTATAAATAACACATATATACCCAACTCTCAGAGAACAGTATCACAGGTTAGTAGTAATATAAGTGTATCTGTTGTGACGAATGATTTGGGATATTTATTAAATAATGACGACGAGGTAGTACTAGTAGGAAAATATAGTTAAAAATTATGGCATTAATAGAATGGAACCAACTCTCCGCAGACCTTCTGACATATGGTCAATTAACAGGGTCTTTAAATATAAGTGGATCTTTAGTAGCTGATGGTGATTTACTCCCGGCAGTTGCAGAACTACATGACATTGGTAGTGCTGCTAAGCCTTGGAAAGATTTATACTTAACTACCGGATCCTTAAAATTTGTTGATAACGGAGTAGTTCAAGCTACTATATCAGCTGTAGAAGAAGGTATACAAATTGGTAATATAAAAATTACAACTAGTTCTATTGATATTGTAAATAATGCTGGTGATATTATCTCTACTGTTGCAGAAGCTTCATCATCTGCAGGTGATGTTACAGGTACTGAGGTATCTCCTAACATTTTTGCAGCAACAGGCTCTTTCGTATCTACTACTAACAACACTCAGATTACCGGTTCGTTAGGTGTAAGCGGTGATATAACAAGTACTGGTATAACAGCAGGTAATATACAAACAGGAATCACCGGAGACAATGAAATTGACACGGTATCAGGAAACCTTACCATTGACTCAGCTGGAGGAACTATTACGATGGATGACAATGTAGTCATTACAGGTAACTTAACAACACAAGGAGACCAAACAGTTATAAGTACCACTAATTTAACAGTAGAAGATAAGTTCTTAGTATTTGCCTCAGGATCAACATCAGCTACAGACGGTGGAATAGTGATTAGTAAGCAATCGGATGGAGCAGGATTTGGGTTAGGGTACGATACAGCAACCACAAGATGGGGTGTAGACAATGATTTAGCTATAAATGCAACAGATATCGTTCCTGATGCTTATCTAGGTACATTAACCTATTCAACAGCAATCCCAACAGGCAATCCTACTTACGGAGGATCAGCAGCCGGTTACGGTCATATGCATGTTAAATCAGATACAGGGGATATATACATATTCGCATAAAAATTAAAGAACTTTCTTTCGTATTTATTGCTATTTATAAGAAAATATTATATATTAGATATATTATTGGCCTAACGGAAGTGGGCTCAATTGAGTAACCAACCATAATATTGTAGAATGCCGAATTGGAAAAAAGTAATAACATCAGGTTCTGCCGCCCACCTAGCGAGTCTTAACGTAGCTGGTGAAATAACAGGTTCAAATGGACATTTATCCGGGTACCTAAGGGTAACAGGAGATGTTACAGCATATTACTCTTCAGACCGTAGATTAAAAGAAAACATAGTGCCTATTGAAAGCCCCTTAGAAAAGGTATCTCAACTTGGAGGTTACTACTTTGACTGGATTCCAACAGAAGGTATACATATTAACGAAGGACATGATATAGGGGTAATAGCCCAAGAAGTAGAAGAAGTTCTACCAGAAATAGTTATTACAAGGCCTAACGGATATAAAGCAGTTCAATATGAAAAAATTGTAGCACTACTAATTGAAGCAAATAAAGAGCTAAAAGAAAGAGTTGAAAAATTAGAACAAAAACAATAGGTTATGGGGTTACTACTAAATATAGACATCGATACACATAGAGGTCCAAGCACGGCACCGTATATGAGAATTGATCAAATTACTGTTCAAAGAGAAGCTAATAGAATGATAGTTTCCACAGCACTCTATTCCTGTAGAGAAGATGTTAAACTAAAACAGAATGTACCTGGAGATGCTATCTTTTACACAAACAGATCTGATTCAGGCGAACAAGTTAATATTCCATTATCATATAAATTTAACCTATCAGAAAAAGTAAATAAGGTAGTCCCTGTATATGAAAAACAAATGATAATAGAAAAAGTACCCTTTGTAAGTTTTGATCCAGAAACAGGAGATGAAGTAACAGCATTCGAAGAAGTAAAGTCTGAAAAGATGGTTAAAGTAGATGAAAAAGAAGAATGGGTTGATGTAGATAATTTTGCAATGATTCAAAAAGATATTTTTTCTTTAGCATATAATAAGATACAAGAAGAGTTAGAATCTCTTTTTCCTGATAATGATATAATAGTAGACTAAGATGGCAGTTAAGACATATAGCACAACAAATATATCTTGGAGTAGTACAGATGATTGGGCAAACGAAATAGCTAGCAATAGTAATATCTCAGTTTCAGGATCAGCTACATCTTTCGGTGATGACCTCTACCCAGCAACAGGAGCATCTAATATAAAGATTTCAGAACAACTTTATAATAACAAAGTATTTTATGGTACAATGTATACTAAGACGGATATCGCCGCCCAAGTAACATTACCGTATACAGGAGATTCTTTAGCACAGAGTAGTAATCAAGTAATTAAAAACTGTAGTTATAATGATAATGCAACAGTTAGGTTAGTAGCAACTGCCACATACCCTAAGGTTTTTCAAAAATGGACATCTGATGCAGCCGGTAGTACAACTATAAGTACTAATGCTACTTTGAACTTAACTGATGATGATCATACCGGAGTTACAACTTTCTACTGTTGGTCAACAACAGCATAGTATAAAATAAATGGTTAATGGTAAATGTTATATGGGTTTTAGAGAATATACGTAATAGTAAGAATTTCTATACCTCCTTCGATACAAAAATGTTAATAGCTTCTGTTACACAATGGAAGAAACATAACCCGAACACACATACAATTTTCTACTGTGATAAACTAACCTATGAAACATTTCAAAAAATGGAACTGTTACAAGCATGGGATGAAGCTAAAGTAATACCACCCTCAGAGGACATAGATAAACATATATTTTGGTCTAGTTGCAAAGTAGAGGTACTAAGAGGTACAACCAAACCTACTGTGATATTAGATAACGATTTCATTGTATATAAAAGCTTTGAACCTTTATTAAAAGATACAGTAATTGTAGGTCATGATGAAGACGGTCAAGACTACTACCCTAATGCTTTAGACCCGTACGTAAGACAGACGAATCATCTACTAAGCAGACCAAACCACAAATCAGTTAATTGTTGCTTTTTATATTTCCCCAATCCTAAATTTGTAGCAGCATACGCACATACAGGAGTTGAATTAATGAAAGAATTAACTAGATTAAAAGCACCAAATTCCAATTACTTAGTTTATGCAGAACAATTGCTTCTTAAACATTTATTAGATTTACATAAACAAGACTATGATACCTTAGTAAATGAAGTATGGCAATGCAAAGAAAGATATTTTGTTCCAACTACTAAAGGACTAATAGACAGAAAAGAACAAAAACTCTGGTTTAGACACTACTGGATGGATAAAAAGAAAATACTTAAAGATGAAGACGGTTTTAATCTTAAAGAAGAAGTAGAACAGTTGGATAACTGCATAAAGAATCGTATATTGGGTAAAGATAAGTTACTTAAGAGAATAGATGAGTATTTTAGATAAAGAATACATAAAAGACTACATTACCAGCGACCTTGGTAAGAAAGTACCCTACCGTTGGACACATGGTGCAACCGATAAGCACTTAGGAGACGGATTAGTGGTGTATTCCCTTATACAACTTAAAAGAGCTAAGATTTGTGTGTGTTTAGGTAGCGGAGGCGGTTTTATACCTAGAATAATGACCGCCGCAAGAGCAGAACTCCACGATCAAGGTATATTTGAAGGTGATAACGATAAGAACTGGGGTGATATAGGAGCAACCTATATTGTTGATGCAGCTAATGGAGTTGGAGGTAATGTAACCTGGTTAGAACAGGATTCTTTCCTTAGAAAGACCTTCCACCCAAGAATAATAGCTTCAACTACTGAAAAAGCCTATTATGACTTTTTTGTTAAAGAAGATATTCAGATAGACTACTTGCATATAGATGCAGACCATTCTTTCAATGGAGTTAAATTAGATTTTGACTTATACTCTAAATTAGTACCTAAGCACGGTATTATTTCTATTCACGATACAGATATATCATACCAAGATAACTATATAGTGTCAAAAGATATCACAGATCAACAACACCACGATAACTTTGCTGACGGACCATCTAAATTTGTCAAATCACTTAATAAAAAGAAATGGAAAACCTTTGATCTATTTAATGAAGGTATTCACCCATCAAAACCATCTACAACAGGACTAACTCTCATACAACATGCTTAACCTAGTAACAGTTGTAGGACATAACACAACTATGCTACCTCATATGTTAAAACACTATGAGGATAAGGTAGATAAAAAGTATGTAGTAGTGTATAGACAGCATAAAGATGATGGAATACTAGAAGAAATAGAAGAGTTAGGCATTACTCCTTATAAAGTAGTAACTGAACCAAAGTTTAATTGGAATAAAGTTACAGACCTATATAATGAAGTAAAACTAACCAGACCAAATGACTGGTGGATAGTATCCGATGACGATGAATTACAAGTATACCCAGAGTCTATTACGGACATTATTAAGAAGTGTGAGACCCACGGTTATACCTTTGTTACAGGAGGTTTCTTGGATAGGTTAGGTATAGATGGCACTTTCCCTATTATTAATAGAGAGACGGATATTTTAAAAGCATTTCCGAATGCAGGTTTTTTTAGATACCCTTTATCTGGAGCCTGTGCTAACAAAGTAACCTTAATGAAAGGTCATCAAAAAATAACCTCTGGTCAACATTACGCACTATTTGAAGACGGAACCAATTCATGGGGTAGATCACACCCTAAAAGAATGCCAATTAAAGAATGCTTTACACAAGTACACCATTTTAAATGGGACTCTACCTGCATAGAAAGAATTAAAGCAGTAGCAGACAATAAAAAAGATTATTCGTACTCTGATGAGTATTTGAAGATGTACAATGCGCTAAAAGCATTTAACTTCAAGATTAATATAAAAAATTCTGTATTTAAAGTTGTAAAATTGAAAAAAAGTTCCTATATTAAGTATACAGATTACCAGTACTGGAACAAATTAACTAAATTAATAATTAAAACATGAGTAAAGTAACAGCAACAGCAATTACTGACAGTCAAAAGTTAGAAATTGAAGAAAGAAAAATCAAAGCATTAGAGAAGATCGCTACATCATTAGAAGATTTAACCTTATGGGTTGAAGAAGTTGATAAAGATGAATGGTCGGAAAGACTACAGTGGTATTTATCTGAGTTTTATAATAAATTCATCGGTAAACCAGAAGAATAACATTGGAAAAACTAGCGATAATTGTACCTTATCGAGATCGCTATGACCAACTACTAACCTTCAAGGAGAAAATTGTAAAGTACTTAGATAATAGGGACTTTAACTATTGTATAATCATAGTAGAACAAGATAACGCATCAGCCTTTAATAGAGGGATGTTATTGAACATCGGTTTTAAGGAAGCCCTTAAACAACGATGTGATTATGTTGTGTTCCATGATGTAGACATGACACCTATAGATGTAGACTACTCTAATTCAGAGTTTCCTATACACTTAGCTAGTCATGATCTCCCATTTGATGAGTATTTCGGTGGAATAACACTATTCCCTGTTAAAGACTTTGAAAAGATTAACGGATTTTCTAATATATATTGGGGTTGGGGATTTGAAGATGACGATCTACGGTACAGGTGTATTAAAAACAACATAAGGTTAGATAGACAGCATAGAGAATTAGCTGATTCATCTAAATCTGTGTTAAAGTTTAATGGAACAAATGCTTTTGTAAAGCTACGTAACACTCTTGACATAAGTCAAGACTTTTCTTTATACTTATCGTTCACTCCTGAGAAAATGAAGCTAGATCCTGACAAAGAATCAGATAGATTTACATTATTTAACATACCAGGGTATGATTTCTCTATTTTATACAACTCTTTTAAGAGAATAGTACTACAAGCCTTTGATAGACGTGGAAATTTCCATCAAATAGCTTCAAAACCATTTTCTCCTAAGGCTAGTAACGTATTAGTTACATATAATGCTACAGAAAGACAGTTTATTATGTATATGTTCGGAAAGAAGGTAGGAATCATTAATTTAAAAGCGAAAAGCACTGTACAAAACGCATTACATGACTATAATCAAGAACCTTACCAGTATTTAGGAGCATCCAACGGAAAGGATGAACATTTTAGAGGCACTATTGATACTTTCGTTTCTTGGGACAGTTGTCTTAACAAAAACGAAGCAAAAGAAGTGTGTAATAACAGATATTACGGATTAACCCAGGATTTTGGGGAATATCAAGGTTCTTCATCAATAAATACCTACTACGATACAAGATTTATTAAGAATTACAGTTTAATGGACTTAACTGAAGGAGGAAACACTGGAATCATCAAGAATTGTGAAATAATGAAGTATGATGCTAAGGATTACGTAGTAGATTTCATACCTCATAGAAGAAACAGTAAGGTAAGGGTGGAAGAACACGATACCAACGGGTATAATAATGGTCAGTGGAAGGATAAACTTACTAGATATAATCAACTAAGGTTTGAAAACGAAGTTCAAGAGGGATCAGTAGATTTTACTACAGATGGCCTCTCTAATTGTAAGTTTACGTTACACGGTAGAGTAAAAGACAATTTCAAAGGTAGTAGACGTAGTATAATACACTTAAACGTAGGTATATAATGAAAAAAGGAGTTATTTGTGGTAATTTTGACGTAATTCACCCAGGATACATAAAAATGTTCAAAGAATGTGCAAAAAACTGTGATTGCTTAATAGTTCTACTACATTCAGACCCTTCTATTGAAAGACCCACTAAATTAAAACCTATTCTAACAGTAGAAGAGAGAAAAGAGATGTTATTAGAGTTAAGATCAATTTGTGACGTAATATCTTATACATTTGAAGCGACTTTATATGATTTACTTAAAATAGGTGAGTTTAACGTAAGATTCTTAGGAGATGATTATATAAATAAGCCTTTTACAGGAGATGACTTAAAAATACCCATACATTACCTAGATAGGTCACATGGTTGGAGTACAACAAAGTTTAAACAGTTAATATCAAAGACAATATGAAACTAGGAGTATGTGTTCCTTATAGAAACCGTGAAAAACACTTACATGAGTTCATACCCAAGGTGGGGAAGTTCTTAAAAGAGCAGAATATTGACTTTTGCATGTATTTTGGACACCAATGTGATGATAAGTTGTTTAATAGGGGTGCAATGAAGAATATAGCAGCAAAACATGCATTCGAAGACGGATGTGACTACATAGTGTGGCATGATATTGATATGATACCTGAAAATAACACCTGTGATTACTCATACCCTCAAGATAACCCACGACATATAGCAATAAGTATATCTCAAAGTGAGTATCAACTGAAATACCAAGAGTATTTTGGAGGAGCCGTTCTTTTTACTAAAGAACAAGCAGAAAAGACTAATGGGTACTCTAATAACTACTGGGACTGGGGTATGGAAGATGATGATCTCTTTTGGAGATGCCATCTAGAAGGGTATACCAATATAAGAGAGAGTAATTTACCGAAATATGACAAGTATTTTAGGTTTAATGGTGAAAATTCTATGATGGAAATACCATATAAGGTTCTAACACCTAATTTCTTTAAAAAAGACTTCAAAATATCAGTTTTAGTTAAAGCTGAACACCAACAACATAAGGCTCCCATACACCTAATAGGTAATCCTAATGCAGAATTCGTAGAATTTCCTATATTAAGGATACCCGGGTATGATTTCGGCATAGCCTATAACAATTCACGTGCATTAACACTTCAATTTTGGAATACTTTCAAACAACATAACTATATGTGGTTAAAAAGGTATGCTAATCAATGGTCTTGGGTAACAGCAGAGTTTAAAATTAAAGATAAAGCATGTCACTTCTTTCTTAATGGGGTAGAAGCAGATGCAAGAGCAGGACATGGCACACAATCTCCGTTAATATGGAAAGGACAGTTGTATAATTATAAGAAAGAGAATATTTATATAGGGCATACCCCTTCTTTGAGTAAAGATAACCCAGGAAGTTACTTTAAGGGTGATATAGCTGAAGTAATAATAGAAAGTAGAGGTAAAGAGTTATATAGGCTGACAAAAAACAGTTCATATAAGTCTAAAAACGTAAAGTTAATAGAAAAAAATGATATGATTATCAATCATTCTATACTTCCTCATAGAGTTGATGGTAGATTTAGATGTTTACCTCATCAAACACAAGGAATGGTAGATGGAAAATGGAGTAGAGGCGAAACAACAGCAAAAAACGAAAGAAAATACGTCTTAAAGATGCAACAAGGTAAGCATCCATATAAGAAAGATGGTTTAAATAGTATTAAATATACATTTATAGAAGAAAAGAAACTAGCTCCCTGGGCTAAATTAATTAATGTAAAGTTATAATACAATGGCAATATCATTTGACAACCCAGCTTATTCAGAAACTAAAACAAAACTAGACGGAATAGGATGTGGTATGTGTCTTGCAAAATGGACACAAGTTACAATGCATTTACAGATGGGACACACACATTCCTGTCATCACCCTTCGACCCACAAGATACCTTTAGCGGAATTAAAGAGAAATCCGTCTGCATTACATAATACTCGTTTTAAGAAAGCAAAACGTAAAGAGATGTTAGAAGGTAAACGACCTGCAGAGTGTGACTATTGCTGGAACGTGGAAGACAACTCAGATCGATTCTCAGACAGAGTATTTAAATCTAATGAGAGCTGGTCTTTACCCCACTTTAACGAAATAGCCACTTCTGATTGGAGAGCTGATTATAATCCCAAATATGTAGAAGTAGCATTTTCAAATACCTGTAATTTTAAATGTTCCTACTGTGGACCATCGTTCTCATCTACTTGGGTGCAAGAATCAGAAAAATTTGGTGCATATCCAACATTAGATAGGTTTAATGATATGGAAGTATTAAAAAAAGAAGGTAAACTTCCCTATAAGAAATCAGAACATAATCCTTATGTAGAAGCTTTTTGGAAATGGTGGCCGGATCTATATAAAGACTTACATACATTCCGTATAACTGGAGGAGAACCTTTATTATCTAAAGATACTTGGGGTGTACTAGACTATATTATTGATAATCCTAATCCAAACCGCAAGTTAAACTTAGCTATCAACACCAATTTAGGAATTCCTGATACATTATTAGATAAGTTTATTGAAAAAATCAATATAATTGAAGATAGAAACTTAGTAAACGAATTTATTGTATTTACATCAGTAGATGGTTGGGGAAAACAGGCAGAATATATTAGAAACGGACTTGTATTCAATAAGTTTTGGGATAATATGAATAAGGTATTAACTAAATGCCCAAGAGTTAACTTAACCATTATGTCCACCTTTAATGCTCTTTCAGTTCCTTCATATAAGAAGTTAATAAAAGGAGTTTACGACTTAAAACAAGAGTATGCATCCACAGATAGATATTGGACATCAGCAGTATTTCTAGATTCATCATACCTAAGGTATCCAACTCACCAGACAGTACAGGTTTTACCTAAAGAGTGGTCGAAAGAGATATTTGAAACAGCCCAATACACAGACTTTTTAGGAATCCCTAAATTTGACCACAAGCATGTTGGGTACTCTGATATAGAAACACAGAAGATTAAAAGAATATACGATTGGATGCTATCTGCCAATGACGACGAAAAACTATTACACCAGAGGTATAACTTTGGTAAGTTTTTTAAAGCACATGATGAAAGAAGAGGTACTGATTTTGTAAAAACATACCCAGAACTAGAAGAGTTTTGGAAATATTGTCAACAAATAAAGATATAATATGAAATTTGATACAAATAACGTCTTTTTATTTCAGACAGGAAATCATAATAGTTTGATACTAAATGAAGTCGCTAGGTTTTTCGATTATGAACATACAATACTACTTAAATTCACTCCAGACTTAGTAAGATGTAAGGCTAACGTTAATTTAGGAACAGATCATGTTGGTTGCCCTATAGCAATGAATGGTAAACATATAGGATTGTTTTATAAAATAAACAATGATAGAGAAGCAATATTATTTGAATGGTGGGAAATTGGTAAAGAAGGAGAAGAGTTTAAATCAATTGAATTAGACTTCCCAATACCGTATACAGCCCGTACTTTTGATGTAATCTTAAGAAGAAATAAAGATACTTTTGTATTATCTGCAAACGGTAAAACAACTACAGGTGAGACAGGTACACTTAGTGGAGATTATACACATAGTATACTTTGGTTAGGAGCAGCTACAATGTATTCTGAAGAACATAGTTTCCCATTCATAGGAGATATGGAAAAGATTCATATTACTAAAGAAGCTTTAAATAATAAAGAAGTACAATTATTTTTCAATGACTATAGTAGTTTTGTAGCTGATGTAAGCACTAAACCAGAAAATTCAACTCTATTTACTACTAGTTTTGAACAGACAACATACTTTAAAATAATGGATGAATCCAATAATGGTAACCACCCGATATTATTCAAGAAAGAATGGATAGATTAAAAATATTAGTAGCCGATGGCTGCAGCTGGACAGCTGGAGATATGGTAGACCCTGTATTATTTCCTGACGAACCTTGGCACGTTAACCACCCGCTCAACGCCCCATATAGGTTCCCTAAAGTATGGCCTCATAAATTAGGAAAACTCTTAAATGTAGAAACAGAAAATATAGCTTCATCAGGATCCTCTAATGACGGTATAGTAAGACGTATATTACATAAGATACCTATATTATTGAAGAAGTATAAAGCAGAAGAGATATGTGTTGTTATAGGTTGGACCTCACCAGAAAGAAAAGATTTCTTTTTTAAAGAGCCAGAACAAGACCGATCAACATGGGATACATTTTACCCTGCTGAACTAGATAACCACAGTGTGGAACATAAGGAAAAGATAAAATTTTATAACATCTATGGTAGGTATTATTGGAATAAAGAAGAGTATGTATCAAGGTACATGATATCCTTAATTACTATTCACAATTACTTAAAAATAAATAATATTAAACATTTCTTTTTTGATGCATTTTATGAAGCACCTGAATCAGTGCTCAACCCCGATAAACACGCGGTATTTGAAAGCGTAAGCTTAAACGAATCCCTAATATCTTTATATGACCTATGGAAAAACCAGACTACTTACTTAGAATTTTTGCAGCTAGAAGGAGTGTTTGAACAATACTTTAGTATATATGAAAAAGTTTTTATAAAAGAAAGCATGATAGAAATAATGAAACTAGAAATATCAGAAACAAAACAACATAACCGAAGAATGAAAGTGTTCGATGAGACTTATCACCCAACAGAATTTTCTCATAAAGTATATGCAAAACATTTATATAATAAAATAAATAATGTATAAGAACCTCTACATAAACGGCTGCAGCTTCACAGCAGGACATAAGTTAGAAGTTAACCAATCATGGCCTTTTTTATTAGCCAAAAGCTTAGAACTAAATCTAATATGTTCCGCTAAAAATGGAAATTCATCTGATACTATAAGCACCATCTCTAACATAGATCTATCAACAATGAACCCAGAAGATACTTATGTAGTAATTGGCACAACATGGCCGGAGAGAAGAGGAATTATGTATAAAGACGCAATGGTGAACACAACACCAGGAGATATAAATAAAAAAGAAAAGGACATCTCAGCACAAGCTCAATCCAAAACCTCCACAGATAGAAGAGTATCATCATTAGACAAATCTAAAAAGTTAGAAGAAATAGCCAACCAACTTCTAGACTTACCTACCAAACTACCTTCATACGACTACGTACACTATTTTAAGGCATACACTAGTTACTATAAGAAAATGATGCTCGACGATCCAAAAAGTCAAAGAAACTCTACTATTAATTACTTATTAAATCATATAAACTTACAGAATTTTTTAAAAGTAAATGGGTTTAATTTTACCTTTGTAAGATTTCAATCTGTAAATATAGTATTTCAAAATCAACAGTATATAGAAGACATTACAATACAGAATCTAATTAAACAGGTAGATCAATCAAAAATTATAGCATTTGTAGACGAAAAATCAGATCCGCAACGTATAGAGCACCTCCCTCTACGTTTAGGAGGAAGCCATCCAACTTCAAAAGCATGTGAGTATATCGCTAACACGTTAAAAAATTATATAAATGAAAGATAATAGTTATTTAATAGACGATTTTAATCAAGCGTACTTGCATGATGCTTCTCAAGAGATTATGGATATATATGCAAACATAAACCCATATCAAGATCATACTGTAGAAGAAGAAGATAATAGAGGGAGAATAATTAGACGTCCTTTATTCTCTCACTCATCACTAGGACAGCCAAATGCATTAAATTTACAGGAAATAAAGGTGGAAGAATTTGACTGGCAGAGTAATACTTCTTATATTGTATTAATGCACCACCATCAAGAGTTAGCCGCTGCAAATTTACAACTGATACCTAAAAACATACTAGACTATATTAGAAAAGGAAAATGTAAACTAATACTTGACAACACACTTGAAGGAGATTCAGTTAATAAATTTTATCCAGTACTATATAATTCAATTACTAATCTAAACATACCACCATCTAAAGTGTACTATATTACTAATAATTTAATAGCGGACCAAATACATACTCAATACAAGGACCACAATCCAAGAAATACGTATATTAATGTAATACCTTTTATGTGGAATGTTAATGATGTGTCTAGGTTAATATCACAAAAAGCTTTACCAGCTACAGTAGTGGTAGAAGAAGAGATTCAATATAAAAGAGACAATAGAGGCAAAATAAGACACTTTCTTAAAGTTAATCGAACAGATAGAGAGCAACGAAACTTAATGATGTTGTTTCTTAATAAGTATAATATTCTAGAAAAATCCCTAATAAGCTTTCCAAATTTACCTAATCACCACCATTATAATTTTGGTACATTATTTGAGGATATAACGGATCAAGAGAATCAAGACGATTTAAAATTAAAAACACCTTTTGATATAGATAACACAGATAGAACTAACCATGGAGATCCTGGATATGAAGTCGGCAATTTCAACGCAGATTTACCATTTCAACCAATACATTATAAAAATACTTTTATTAGTATTGTAATGGGAGCATTCCCTGAAACATTAGGTGCCTGTCATTTACATAGTTCTACTTTTAATCCCATGTATTGTGGGCACCCTATTATACAGTATGGACCATTTAGAGCTTTAAAGGAACTTAAAAGAAGAGGTTTCAAAACCTTTGATAAATGGTGGGATGAAAGCTATGATGAGATCTATAACTCAGATGAAAGACTAAGAGCAGTAATGGATTTAGTATTAGAGATATCAAAAAAATCAACTACAGAGATGTTTATTATGTACGAATCAATGAAAGAAGTTTTAGAACATAACATACAGGTAATTAGAAATTACGATATTAAAAAAGAGTTAAAGTATAAGGTATATGAACAATAATTTTTTTAACAATAGGTATACTCTTATACTACAGGATGATAGGTATAAATTAATAAAAGAACTAAATTTACCTACTAATGTAGATGTTTTTACAGGAAGCCTAGAAAGAGTATCTCTTGATATAAAGAAGCATGAACTGGATTTAGATACATTCTATAACGGCCACTTAATAATAAACACACCAGAAACATTAACTGAAGTAAACTTTGAAGACCTATTTAATAAGAACATAAGAGAAAAGACACTGTACGTTAAAAACGTAGTTCATAGCGGTAATCCAACAGAATGCACAATTGACGATAATATACTACTTTGTAATGGATTTATACTTCCTTTTGTTGCGAATCATAAAAGAACACAAAATACACTGTACGCAACAATGTGGTCAAATAGAATAAAAATAAAAGTATTATGACGAAAATAGCAGTTCTAATAAGCGGCCAATTAAGAAATTGGAAATTAGCATTGGATAGTCAAAAATGGTTTTGGAGCACTTCCGGATCTGAAGTTGATTATTTTGTACATACATGGGACTATAGTATGGACCGCCCAGCTTGCTCAAAAGAGTATAACTTTCGCCCTGTAAGACATGATGAATTTAAAGAGTTTTGTGACGCTTACAAGCCCATAGACTCAATACTTGATGATAAAAAGCAACAGTATTTTTATGATAACGATCACTGGAGTTCTCTGTTTTATAGTTTAACTCGAACAATATTAATGAAAAGAAAGCATGAGTTAGAAAGTAATTTTGAATACGATGTAGTTTTTAAAACAAGACCTGATGTATGTTACAACCCAGAAGAGCCCCTGAAATGGGAACCAATGTTTGATAATGTATTTTATACAACCCATGGGGGAACTATGCCACATGAGTTTAATGCATTTAATTTAAATGATTGCGTCTTTGGAGCAAATTCATATACAATGGATATGTTATCAAACCTCTACTTTTATAGGCAGTACAAGATTAATAAAAACGTAAAAAGAGATTATAACCCAAACTTTAACGCAGTGGGACCAGGTGTGTTGATGCACGAATATATGCAAGAGTTTGGTATTACACCCCTACTAGATCTACCTTTTATAGAAACACTTGTTAAAGAAGGATGTCCTAAAGATTTACATTTATTAAATGTTGAGCATTGGAAAGTAATGGAAAAATATTTTAGAGATTGGTACTTAAAGTAAAATTATGTTAATAGGTAAAAATAAAAAAGGAACAATAATACTATCTCACTATAGGTCGGGGGGTACACAGATGAAACTGATAGTTCAAACGTTATTAGATAGTAGAGATATACCTAATATCGATTGTGGTGAAATAAATGTAGATGTAAGCAAGTCAGATTTACTAAAACAGATAGGTAGTCAATTCTATAATGATGACTCTGCTTATAAAATTATACTTTTAAATAATCCTTTCGTTGTAGCATACTTAGATTCTATTAATTATTTTAAAAAATTAAATAAAGATTTTAAAATTATATCTCTTGAAAGAAAAGATAAACTTCGTTGTTTACTATCTTTACCCCTATGGGAAATGTTTATACAAGACGGCTTATTTTCATCTTCTGAACTCTGGACTAAAAAGAATATGCAAAAATTTCATAACAAATACATAAAAGACCCAATCCCTGCGACACATATTGGATTAGGGTATGATATGAATCTAAAGAAACCTATGTCACCAGAGCAGTACCTTAATACTATTTTAAGAACTTTTATTAGTGATATTGCATTAAATCAAAATATAACTAAAAAATATAACTATACACAGATTTATTATGAAGATTATGAAAATAATATGAATAGTTTTATAAAAAAGCATATAGAGAATCCTAGTAAAAACCAAACTATTTCATTTAAACATACTAGAGACAAGATACCTTATATCTCACAAGATTATTCTGTGTATTTTGAAAATATTGTAAAAAAGACCTTAAAGAACTGGGATATATGAAAAAAACAATAGCATTTTTCACTTGTTCTAATGGATATGGACATTTTAAAAGAGTATTAGAAGTAGCCTCATATTTACATAATGATTTTACTATAGATATATTCTGTGAGAAATACCAGTATGATAAATTCCAACCAGATATCCCTGTAAACTTTATATTTTATAGAGAATCTAATATAAGATGGGATAAAACTATTAAGAGTAAGAAAGTAGATTTTCAAACTTACAAGAATTGGATCGACTATTACGGCAAAAACCTCCACCAATACGATTACGTAGTTAGTGATAACATAGTCGGCTTATTAGAACATAGACCAGATACTATACTAATGGGTTCATTTTTATGGAAGGATGTTTACAATAATAAGTTTGGCTCTAATAGTATATCCTATTACGATGAAGAGTTAATACTAAAGCACAATCCTACTATTATAACAAATAAATATACTGAGACAGATAGTGTAAAGAGGTACAAGAATAAATTACAATTCGGCTTCGGCTGTAAACATAAACAAAAAATAACCTACTGGGATCATATAAAAACGGTAGTAGCTGTACATCCAAGTTTAAATTACTTAAATAGCTATAAAAAAACTTTAGATCAAATAAAAGAACTCTGTAAACCCCATTGGGAAGTAACTGATGATCTTACCACAACACAAGAATGTGTATATGTGTGCAGACCAGGAGTAGGAATGCTTACTCATTGTGTAGAACATAACATTCCCATTATAGCACTATACGATCTAACCGATTCAAATGAAATCATCACTTTAGCTAAACAGGTAGAAACTTTAGGAATCGGAACATCTCATAATACCAATAACCAGAAAGAACTTTTAGACGGATACTTTGTTGGTTATAAAATGCAAAGATTTCATAACAACCGTATTTATAATAAAGTAGACTTAGAAAAAAACGGATATGAAAATACAGCAAAGTATTTAAGAAATTTAATGTTATGAAAATAGGAGTTATAGGTTACGGAATGGTTGGCACCGCGATTACAAAAGCATTTAAAAAGCTAGGACATAAGGTATATGTACATGACATTAAACTACCGGATACATCTTTAGCAGCATCTTTAGATAGTAGCCTAGTGTATATTTGTGTCCCAACAAAACAGAATAAAGATGGTTCTTGTGATACAACAATAGTAAGAGAACTTGTGCAGAGTATCTCTGAATACGGTTACAAAGGAACAGTTGCAATAAAATCAACCACTGAACCCGGAACTACATCAAAACTGCAAGAAGAGTATAGGAATCTTAGAATAGCGCACGTCCCAGAGTTCCTAAGAGAACGATGCGGGTATGAAGACTTTACTGAAAACCATAATGTACTTATAGTAGGAACTCTTAATTCAAAATCTTTTAGAGATATAGTTAGATCACATGGTCATTACCCAAAAACAGTAATTCAAGTAAAACCTACTGAATCAGAACTTTCTAAGTATTACTCTAACTCATATAAAGCTTTACGAACAATCTTTTCTACAACATATGGAGAGATTAGTAAACACTTAGGTGTTGACTACAATAATGTATTAAATGCATTCTTATTAGAAAATGTAGAAGCTGAAGAATATTTGGGGTATAATGAAAAGTTTAAAGGATTTGGAGGATCATGTTTACCAAAAGATGTGTCCGCACTAAACCATTTCGTTGAAAAAGAGAAACTAGGTTTAGATATATTCAAATTTATCATAAATGAAAATAAAAAATTCTAATGGAAATACTAACAGGTGAAAAGTTTCAAGATATATGCGATGCAGGTATAAGTAAGCTGCAACATAAACCATTTGAAAGTGCTACTAAGCATAATTCAATTGATGTTGATGAATTTAATTTCTTTGAGTACGATAATCCTGAATTAATATATGTTAATAGCTCTCTAATAAATAAAGACAAAACATCTTTAGTATCTTCTAACCTTTTCCGTAAATTAGAAGCTCTTACAAACCCATTCAGAGTAGTATTGCATAACTCAGATCAAAACTTTGACGATATACACCGCCACTACTTTGATATCCCTAATTTAAAAAAGATATACACTCAGAATATTAACACTGTACATAAAGACCTTGTACCTATTCCAATTGGTTTAGCAAACAGTAACTGGCCTTGGGGTAATCTAGGCACAGTTAATAAGATTTTAGATGAGAAAGTTAAAAAAGATAAACTTTGCTACTTTTACTTTAAAATTAACGGAGGAGTAAGAGAAGAACACCGACCAGAATGTCATAAGGTGTTAATGGGAAAAGGATTTCAATTCCTTCCTCATCAAGAGTACGAAGATTACCTTAGAACTTTAAAATCACATAAGTTTTGTATTAGTCCTCAAGGTAATGGTATTGATTGCCACAGGATGTGGGAAGCTTTGTACATGAAAACTGTACCAATCTGCGAAAGAAATATATTAACAGAGTATTATTCAAAATTATTCCCCATAGTGTTAGTAGATGATTGGAATGAATTAGATATGGACTATCTTTTAAGTAGTTATTCTGACCTAAGTAACTGGGATAATTATGATCTATTAGATTTTGACAACTATATTAAACATATTAAACTATAGTGATAAACCACGAACATAAATTCATATTTCTACATATACCTAAGTGTGCTGGTGTATCGGTAGGTAGGACTCTTAATAAGGTAACAGGAGTTACTGATATATATGAAGGATTCAAAATACACCACGATGAATTTGATAAAGATATGTTTAAAGAGTACTTTGTATTTACTTTTGTTAGAAATCCATTAGATAGATTATACTCTCAGTACAAATACAGAGACTTTCTAAATACAAAACATAAATTCAGCTATGTAGTGGATAATATACAAGATTTATTCGAAAAACATTATAACTGTACAAGAGAAGAAAGAAAAGAAGGAACTTTACAAGAAATAGCTGACTACTACGGTGAGTTTATACATTTAACGAGTCAATATGAATTTTTACAGGGAAAATACAGTAATAATGTTGATTATCTGCCATATATTAACTATATTGGTAAATACGAAACGTTATCTGAAGATTTCAACACTGTTTGTCAAAGAATAGGGCTAAGTGTTGTTGATCTACCGTATAGTAATATATCTTCGTTGAAAAAAAACTACAAAGAAGCCTATACTGATGAATTAGTAGATAAAGTACGAGATAAGTACGCTCAAGATATAGAATATTTTAATTATGAGTAAAATTTATAGAAAACAAGGAGTGAGATATTGGTTTGACACATTTAGTCATTTAAATTCTTTTGATATAATCCCATATCAAGAAGTAATTGATTTGTATTTAAAAAATCATGAACTATTAGGTAATACATTAGAAAAAGAAGGAGGAGAAAACGAAAGACCTCTTAATTCTGATGAAGAATCAATAGACTTCAATGCTTTTTGGCTAGGACACAGTCCATCCTATTATGATGTAGATCCTTTTAAACAAAAAACACTAAAAGCTAAAGCAGATATTATATCTATGGATATGACAGGAGTAAATAAAACATGGGATCATTGGATGTACCTTGTTTTACCTGGAGAATTATTCGTTCACCTAATGACATCAGTTCATTCTAACCCAGATGTAAGAAAATTTAAAGAGTTTATTAAAGAATTAGATAGTGGGACTAATAAAAAGATAACTAACCAAAGACTTGAGATACTCACTACTAAGTATAACACTAAATACCCAGAACTACATAAATTTAAAGACTTTTTTGAAGAACATGAAATACTACAATGGAACGCAGACTTAAACCCTACACAGTTTATAACATTAAAAGAAAAAGGATTAATTTATCCAATTTGTTACGTACAGACAGAAAGATTGTTAAATAGAGGAACACATCGAGCCCTTCTATTAGCAATGTCCGGTAGTGATGTTCCTATTTTTATTCAATACCCTAAACTAGGAAAAGAACCTGTAGGAGAAAAACTAGTACTTTATTTACAATCTCATTTTGAGAACCAGCACTTAAGGATGGAAGTGGATATAGAAAGTAAAGAATTAACTTTTTTTAGAGATATGGAACTAATAGGAAAATATAACTAAAGATGAAAAGTATAGCAGTTATAATACATGCAAGAATGGAAAGTACTAGATGTCCTCAAAAACATCTACGTGATTTAGGAGATGGGAACACTCTTTTAGATATTGCTTTAAAGAAAGTACAGAAGTTAAAGAATGTACAAGAAAAGTACTTAGCAGCTCATGAACAAGAAATAAAAGATAGGGTAGTCGATGGAATAGAAATACTACACAGAGAATACAAATCAGTTGCACCAGGTAATTGTGCTCATAATATAATGTATGATCATTTAAATAAGGTAAAAGCTGATTATATTATAAACTATAATCCATGTCAACCTTTTCTTAATGTGGATAAACTACAAGAGGTAATTGATTGGTTTAATAAAACACCTTTGGAAAGTGCTATAACAGTAAAACATACTAAAAACTTTTTCTGGAATAAAGCTGCAACACCTATTAATTTTAAACCTAATGACAGGTTATCAACCACTTCAGGACCCGGTTTATGGGAAGCTACTCATTCGTTGGTTATGTACGAAAAAGCTTATATGTTAGAACATTGGGAATTATTCCCTAATACGTATGGAAATCCACACCCATATTTAATTGAATGGCCTGAAGATGAGTTAGTAGATGTAGATACAGAATTAGATTTTAAAATAGTAAAAGCGATGTATAATGGATCATAAACCAAAATACTACACAACAGCCTTTAGAGATCTAAAAGTATTAGATACGTTTAGCTTTCCGGAATGGGAAGCATTAAATCTCTTAAATCAAAACCTAACTCTTGAAGACGGAACTTGGGAAACTAATAATAATATAAATAAATTTAAATTTGAAAAAATCGATTTAGGGCATAAATGGCAATATAGTAAAGCAAGTTTTTTTAAAAAAGGACCATGGGGGACCATAAACGCGAAAACAGATATTACTAGTAAAACCATTCTTAAAGAATCGTATAGTACTGATAGAATGATGTTCTGCACAATACCTAAAGAGATCATAAACACTTACCAAACAGCATGCCTACATAATAAAGACCTATCAGTAATAAGAGAGTATGTTAAAACGGTAGAAAGTACAGTAGGTTGGAATGGTGATTGGCAATCTATAAAAGAACAGTACAATCAAACAAACTCAGGTGTAGATTGGCATAATGATTTCAGTATTGAATGGTATACCAGTATTAAACAAGATGGTCTGATATCTTTACCGTCATACATCGAAAATAGTGATGGAAATAAATTTTTAGCAAGAGGAACTCATAGAAGCTACTTAAGCGCCTTAGCAGGTTACGATTTTAACTTCTTTACAAGGTACACACCAGGAGATAGCACAGTTAAGTATATAACCTGTAATTCAAAATCCGGCAATAAATATTTTTCTGGAGAAGATTTAAGAATGGAAGTTAATATGGGTACTAGAGAGATAGAATATTACCTCCATCAGAGTAATAAAAGTATAGGTAAATTAAAAATATAAATATGAAATTTGTTATAGATATAGACAATACTATTTGCAGAGAAGAAGGACCGGTAATAACAAGAGAACCTTTTAAGGACAGAATAGAACAGATTAATAAACTTTATGATGAAGGACATGAAATAGTATTTAATACGGCTAGAGGTCTAAAGAGTGGAAGAGGGGAAGAGTATTATAGACCTATCACAGAATCACAATTAGAACTATGGGGGTGTAAATACCATGAACTCTGTTTTAAACAACATGATACTACATTTTACATAGACGATAAAAATAGATACCCAAATGAATTTTTTAAAGATAATTTAAATGAAACAATTTTTTAATATAGTACTGCCAATGGCAGGTAAAGGATCTCGATTCCAAGAACAGGGTTATGTTAACTCAAAACCATTTATAGATGTAAACGGTAAACCAATGGTTCGAAGAGTTATCGAAAACTTAAATATAGATTTCGCAAAGAATTTTAAGTTTATAATCATAACTCAAAAAGAAGATTACGAGAATTACGATTATAGTTTCTTTAGAGAAGTTATAGGACATGATAATATTGAAACAATAGTTCTAGACGGTACAACAGAAGGTGCAGCTTGCACACTACTAACTGCAAAAGAGCATATAGATAATAATACCCCCCTACTTACCTTTAACTCAGATCAATTAATAGACTATGATGTTAATGCAACCTTCAGTCAACTCAGCCTTAATGACGGAGGAATGCCCTGTTTTTACGGAGAAGGAACGGATTGGAGTTATGCTAAAACCAACAAAGAGGGGTATGTAGTAGAAGTAGCCGAAAAGAAACAGATATCAAATGATGCCACAGCAGGTTATTATTATTGGAATCGAGGATCAGATTTTGTAAAGTATGCTGAACAGATGATTGAAGCAAACGATAGAGTGAATAACGAATTCTACGTAGCACCAGTTTATAATTATGCAATCAAAGATAAGAAACGTATAGTTATAACAAAGGTAGATAAAGTTTATGAATTAGGAACACCGGAATATCTTGAGAGTTATTTAAATGGAGAACAGTAAAAATAAAATAGCAGTTTGTATTTTTGGTCAGACAAGAACTTATAAAGTTTTTACTAACTTGTATAAGAACTTAAATGACCAGTCTGACTTTAGTTTTGATTTCTTCTTAACCACGTGGGATGATTTTAAACCAAACAACAAATTAGATTTTTTTACAGAAACTGAATATATAAAAACAGATATCTTTGAGTTTAAAAACCATACTGAAAGAGCAGCATACTGTATAGCAAGAGTAAATCAACTAAAATTAAAACATGAATTACAGGGAAACTTTGTTTATGATTATGTAGTACTAGCAAGAGGAGAGATAGAAATTAATAAAGAAGATTTGTTAAGTACGTTAAGAGATAAATGTAATAATTCATCGCAGTATGAGATAAATATTCTAAGTGATATAGGAGTAGATAAAACAGGAGCTTGGTACCAACCATCGGATTTCTTTTCATTAGGAACCTCTTTAGCTTATGATAGATACGCAAACTCTTGGAAAAGTTACTATAGACTAGAGGATGGTATAGATGATAAACATGGAGGTCATAATTTTCATGCATACGCAATTAAGCATAATAATTTAGAAAGTAAAAAGGTAAAAATTAAACATAGGTTTGAATTTAATCAACTAAAGAAAAGAGAAGTATGAACAAGCCAATAACATATGCGTATTTAGAAACAACAAACTATTGTAACCTACAGTGCTCTTTTTGTAACAGGGCTGATGTAATAGGAGCATTGCAACACATGCCTTTACATAAGTACAGAAAGATGTTAGAAAATCTAGCACACCATCCTATTAAAGAAGCAAAACTAATGGGAATGGGAGAGCCTATGCTACACCCCCAGTTTGATGAGGTATGTAGAATATTTAAAGAAATATTCCCAGATGCTTTTCTAATAGTAGCCACTAACATACAATACCCAGTCAAGCCCGGTACTAAGATGGGCAATAAATTCGAGAACAGTATGAAGTATGTAGACTTAATGTACCTTAGTATTGACGGGTATAAAACATCTTATGAAAGAGACAGAGCACCCGCAAAATGGAGTAAACTGGAAACATTCTTTTCTGATTTTAAAAATATGGAAAGACATAATTGCAGAGTAACAGTTAACTATGTAGTAAACCCAGACAATATACAAGATATACAAATTATACAAGATGAGATAGTAGACAAATACAACTTAGAAGAACTTAGATTAAATATCGCCCAAGACTGGACGGAAGATAAATCCCTTGTGGGTGGTTATTCTGAAGAAAATTTACTATATTTAAAGGACAACTGGGGCGCTAATATTAAAGGAAACAAAGATTGGGACTTTTCAGACTGTTTTTGGGTTGAAGAAGGTATATACACTACTGTGGAAGGGCATGTTAAAATGTGCTGCTTAAACACAGGAGCTGAACCATTCGGGAACTTATTTGAAAACACAATAGAGGAGATTAGAGAGACCCTAGATTATAAAAATGTAAAAAGAGGATGTTCTACTAATAACCCAACCAGTCACTGTAAGAATTGTTCCTACAAAGAACTAACACCAATACTACAGAAAATAATATAAATGAACAGTATTCTAAAAAATAAAAACATACTAATTACCGGAGCAACCGGAGGAGTTGGTCGTGAGCTATGCTCACAGTTTACCAAAGAAGGAGCAAACCTGTTTATAACAAGCAAACACAGTGGTAAACTAAACAAACTGGCATTAGAACTCAACTGCGAACACAAAGAATCAGACTTCAACTCAGACTTAACAGAGTTAATCGAATATATAAGAAGTACAATTGGACATATTGATATATTAGTTAATTGTGCTGGAGTATTTGTTTCTAATGAAATAGAAAAATTAACTATTGAAAACTTTGATGAAATTTTTAACATTAATGTAAAAGCTCCTTTTGTATTAATCAAAGAGTTTTCTAAAGATATGAAAAATAACAACTGGGGAAGAATTATAAACATCGGCTCAAACTCAGCGTATACAGGAACAGCAAGAAATACACTATACTGCTCCACTAAACATGCCCTACTTGGTTTATCTAGATCTCTCCATCAAGAGCTAAAAGTAGATAATATTAGAACATACTGCTTCTCACCAGGCGGCATGCAAACTCCAATGGGAAAAAAAATAAATAAAGAAGAATTCGACAAGTTTATATTACCAGAAGAATTTGTGAGCTATATAATACATTCAATAAAATATAATTCAAATATGGTTTCTGATGAAATAAAGTTGAATAGAGTAGGAACTTAAAAGAATTAAAAAAATGGACATTTTAAAAAAGTTATTCGGTACAAACACTGAACCACAAATTGACAAACAATCTCAAATAAGAACTGTTAGACAGTCCGCTAAAAATACAGTTGTGAATAAAGGTAAGGTATTAATAGGAGTAGGGTGTTCTCACACACAAGGTTGCGCTTTTACTAAAAATGAAATTAATGTTGAACAACACGAGCTAGCCTCAGAAGCATTAAAAGAAAAATATAAAACAGATAAAGTATCTTCGGAATTCCTTACTTCACTCTCTTGGGTGGGTAAGCTTGGAGTAATGATGAAAGCTGATAAGGTATATAATTTCGGCTTTGGAGGCTGGGGAATAGAATCCTGCATCAGGGTATTAAGGTCATATGCGTTTAAACAAACTAGCCTTAAAAACCATACAATTGTAATACAGATACCTAGCCCTACTAGAAAAGAAATAACATATGCCGGGAACCCTGAACAACCTACAAAAGTAGATACTGTAGGGAATATAACAAAGTTCGAATCAGAGGCACCTTATAAAGAAGCATTCCTAGAACACTATATAGATTTTGAAAACATAGAAGGAAACACGATATACGACCTATACTACCTTCAGGAATATTTAGAAGCAAAAGGAGCTATTGTAAGATTTTTTGATGCTCCATTTTCAGATTGGGGAATTCAAACTACCAACCAATCAGAATCCTTTAAAAGAGCCTACGATGAATGGTGGGGAAAGAGTTACCATAAATTTGAAACAGAATTACCTGAGTTACCTGAAGTATTTAACAAACTGAATATAATAGACCTGACAGATTTTGTTAATAATAACAGTAAAGGAGACCAAGAAGGTACTCTACATCATGAAGGACTGGTAGTAGATGATTCCCACTACTCCGAAAGGGGTAATAGTAGGTTAGCTAAAATACTATATTCACGATTTAATGAAAAAGCTTCAACACGTATATATGCCACCCTTCCTAAAAGTTGGGAAATAATTAAAAACAAGAAGTTTATATGATAAAAAGGAAGTTTAACGCTGAAGTATCTTTTGATAAGGTAAGATTACATTCTTCGGAAAAGGTATCTTCTTGGGGCTCTCTATTTGAGAGATTTAAACAAAGTATTAGAGAAGAAGATATTCGATACTACCCAAATGTTAAATCTAGTCGAGCATATTCCCTACTACAGGATTATTATAAACATGAAGAACTACTTATAGGCTTTGGTAGCGATAGGTGTTTAAAATATTTCTTTGAAATAAACCAAGACTATTCTAAAGTAATCACTACTAATCCAAACTTTCCAATGTATAACATATACTCAGATATGTTCAATATGGAACAAGAAGTGGTTGAATATGATAATTTAATTTTCCCAATAGAAGCATTACTAGATAAAATAACTCTTGACAGTATAGTAGTTATTTCAAATCCATCTTCTCCAATAGGAGACTTAATTAATACAGTTGACATATTAAGAATATTAGACAAAGGAGTGCCTGTATTGATTGATGAAGCTTATATTGAATTCTCTTCAGCAGTATCGTCTATACCTTTAATAAAGACAAATACAAATTTATTTGTTACCCGGACATTTTCAAAAGCACTAGGAAGCGCAGGAATAAGATTCGGTACTATACTTAGTCAAAGAGAAAACATACAAAAACTATCTCAATATAGGGATATGTACGAAACATCAGGTATAACCCTAAAATGGGTGGAAGTACTATTGTCCAATGATTACTACATAGAAAGTTATATTAAGAAAATAAAAGAAACAAAGCTGCTCTTAGAAGATAACCTAAGAGAAAACAACATCGAGTTTATAACATCAGAAAGCAACTGGATTCACATCAGAGGACAGTTTAATATACCGAATACTTTAGAAATTAAATCGAATTGTACAGTACCCGGTAGAGGAAGTGATTGGATAAGACTGTGTATAGCAGAAGATATTAACAAATACGACTGGATATAATGCAAAGAGAATTCAAACAAGGCTCAGAAAAATTAGTACAAGGTGTATTAGATGAAGTTGATGTATATCACTTTACTAACTACCCCTGGCAAGCATCCTTACAGGATATAAAGTACTACTCATTTGAAAAACTTAGAAGAAGTTTTTTAGTAGGGAAGTATGGTTTACTTGCCGACCTACCTACATACCGAACACCTCTTGGGAGAGTATTTGAATATACCCTATACGGAGACTATCTTCAAAGCCTTAGGCAAAAACTTAATATAATAAACGAAATGGCTGCCTGCGATTTTAAAAGCAACCTACCGGTACATATAAGTGTATCTCCTAAAGGAGAAAAAAAAGAGATAGATTTGTATAATCTAAATAGCCATGAAAACTTTTCGTTTATTGTACACCCCGGGCAAACCAGATGTCAAGCAAGTGTATTTACTAAAACACCTTTAAGAAACGTTCTTTTTTATGTTAACAAAAAGCATAGAGAACAGTGTCAATTTACATTAATTGAAGGCTGCAGTAAAATAGAAACCCCTAATGAACTCCTCAGTATCTTTAATCCTAGTGAAAAAACAGATAATAAATTATTTTATGATTTTTACATACCAGGACAAGTAACTGGTGTAAAGAGAAAGGAACATCTAGGCATTCCTATACTAAAGTTAAATCAGATTAAGGATGAAAATAATAACAAATCGTATCACTGTTCTAAGTTTTATCTTGAAACTAGTTTTACGTCGATGAGAAACTTTTCAGAGATTTTTTGGAAAATGCCATTTAATATATACTCTACTAATTTAAATGAAACAGAGTCCATCCAAAATGAAAATAGAAATAAGTTACTTCAAGACGGTAGTATATGTTTAGATGAATTTCAATATGACGAAAATAAACCTCATGAAAATGGCGAAAGGTTAATAGCAGGTTTAACTAAACCTAATAACCCAATATTTAACGTACCGGAAGATGAACTAAACGACTTTAAAGGCTTAGCAGAGTTTATGGAGACTTATAACAAAAAAAGAAGTACCGATTGGGGAGCATATGAAGAAAAACAACCTCTCCAGAACCTACATACCTTCATGAAACCGGTGTATATACCTATTGAAGAAAAAACTACTTCTAAGAAGATTGTAAAGTTAAATGAATACAAAGGTTTTTGTATCTATATTGATTCTAATAATATAAAAACATTCAAAAGAGATTTATATGAATTATTATTTTATATAAACAGTGATGTAGCCATGTCTTATAATAAAAATAAGACTGTAGTTATATTTAATTGCGAACACGAATTTTGGAAAACAGGCAAGAACTATAGTAGTTGGAATATAGAAGACACATTTTATAACTAGTATGAAAACAATAGGATTTTTAACACCGTATAGACATCTACCAGAATTTAATAAGATAGTTTCTGAAAGATTTAAATGCTTAGATCTATCAGACCTCATAGAAAAAGAACAACAACATTTATTTAAGGAATGTGATTACCTATTCGTAGCTCCTAACTACATAGGGTATACAATAACAGATAAACTCCTGGTGGGTACCAACATAAATAAAATCATCACCCCTTCTACAGGATTAAATCATATACAGGTAACAAAAGCAGATATTGTACATATAAAAAACGATCCTGTGCTTACTACTATATGGTCAACAGCAGAACATAATCTATACTTAATGTTAAAACTACCTAGACAGACTGAAAATATTGTAGAAATGAACTCTAAAAATTTAGGTATACTAGGTTACGGAAGATTAGGTAGTATGGTTAAAAAGTTAGGAAGACCTCTTTTTAACAAAGTATACACCATGGATAAAGACCATAACAAACCAGAGTTCTTTAAGAATGTAGACTTTCTAAGCATCAACATCGACCTTAACGAAGATAATAGAAGATTAATTGGCAGAAAATTCATCAAGAAGTTTGCCAAAAAACTATTTATAGTAAACACTAGTAGAGGTGAAGTTGTAGATGAAAAAGAAATTTTAGAGTTATTAGACAAGAAGCAGATTTTAGGATATGCAACAGATGTTGTACAGGATGAACATACCGAAGGTGAATCAGTCCTTAAAAACTCACAATTAGACAACTTAACAGTAACTCCTCATGTCGGTGGAACAGCAATCGAATCACAAGAAAAGGCGTATAAAAGAGTAATAGAAAAATTAGAAGATGGAAAATAAATATGACTGTGTAGTAGCAATCGGATGTAGTTATGTTGTAGGAGCAAATATAACCGATCCTCCAACGCCTACATTAGCAGCAGAAAAAAAGTATAGAGCATCATCATTAGTAGCTAAACACCTAAACGTACCTGAATATAATATAGCCAGACCTGGTGGTTCAAATGAAAGTATAATAAGAAAAACTTACGAATGGATAGAAAATAATCCAAATAAAAAACCATTAATTCTATTAGGACTAAGCGGATTAACAAGAATGGAAATATGGAGTGAACATGATCAAATGTTTTACGACTTACATCCATTTGATTTCAGAGGTAAAACCCCAGGAACAAGTGATATAGCTAAAAAAAGAGCTAAAAAACTATTAGGAGATGAAAACTTAGGTAATGAAATATATACCTATGCTAGAACTTATACAGAAAATTTTTTTAATGCTGATATTGAAGTTAAAAAACTACAGAGAACTGTTATGTTCTTAGATACCTATATTAAATCAAAAAATTTAAATTACTTAATATGGAATTCTATAGAAGATAATTTGGGTGATATTAAAAAGAACTTATCTTTTTTATCATTTAATGTTAAAGAAAAAGTAGATGAGGTAGAAAGCGAACGATATTTTAGAGAATATAGTAATAAACCTGAGGATTGCTGGTATCAATACCTAAGACAAGAGCATTCAAAAATATACCAAGACTATAATGATTCTTCTAAAAGAAGTAATAAACCTCCTTATGGAGAATATTTTTGCGGAAGTCATCCATCACCTAATGCTAACAAACACCTATTTGAACTAATAAAACAGAGACTATGATCACACCAGGACAATTAAGAGAGTACCTAAAAGCAAGCCCAAACTTTAGATGGTACAAAGCACTGATATCATCAGACGGTAAATACTTTGCTGCATTTAAACACATATATGATAATAAACCCAAACTTACGTTAGAATACGGAGGAGGAAGAAGTACTCATACACTGCAGTTGTTTATTAATGAATTAAATTACGGCGGTAGAATAGTGGGTTTTGAAGAAACACAGGAGTTTTATGATCATCACGTAGAAATAGGCGCAAATGAATTTAACAACATAGTCAAAGTAGAAGGCAAAGTAGAAGGAAAGTTTTTTACATATATACATGATATGGAACCATATAAAGATGTAGATTTTATTATATTAGATGGACCTGATTTTAGAACTTACGGAAACGCAGTCGACGTTACTACTAACTTAAAGGATTTTGTCGACCTATTAGGAAAAGAAATACCGTATTTTATAGACGGAAGACAGGGCGATGTAAAGTACTACGGAACAACTTTAGGGTATACAGTAGAGGTAGTAGACGTAAAAGGAAAAGATAACAAAACATACACACTAAAATAAAGTTAATGAAAATCATATCGGAATTATGTCAAAATCACAATGGAGACAGGTCTATTCTTGAATCTATGATAGAACAAGCTGCACCTGATAGCGATATACTAAAAATACAGTCTATAAAGGCAGAGACGTTTACTAATAGGGAGGAGTACGAATCGTTTAGACCTTATAAAGAGGAGTACGAAAGACTGAAGAGTATAGAACTAAGTTTTGAAGATGAAAAGTTTTTTATAGAGAAATGCAAAGAGTATGGAGTTGAAACTATGACAACCGTATTCAGTACTTCTCATGCAGAATACTTTAATTCATTAGGGTATGATCATTTAAAACTATCAGGATATTCAATACCGGAATTTGACTACGGTAATAAGTTAGTTGATTTTAATTTTAAGAAATTTTACTTTTCTACTTCTAGTTTAACTTATGAAGAAATAAGTAAAACAGTTAATAACCTTAAAAACCTAAATATTAATTTCTGCATGATGCACTGTATATGTGTATATCCAACAATCTTAGAAAGAGCTATTTTACAGAATATAAACTTCTATCAAAACCATTTTGCATTAGATTCTATAGGGTATAGCGATCATTCAAATCCACATGAAGATAACCTACTGACAACTAAACTTGCAATATTTGAAGGTATAGATGTATTAGAAAGACACTTCACTATACTAGAAGTAGACAAAACCAGAGACGGAAAAGTATCACTAACCCCAACTTTACTAAAAGAAGTAAGAAGATTTAGTAAATTAACAGAGTTACAGCAATATAAAGAGTTAAACCAATTTGACGAACAACAAGAATTTAACCATAAGTATTACAGAGGACGATTTAAATGAAAATAAGCTTTATATTAGTGTATTCAAGCACAAAGAACATGCGCATCTTCGACCCAGTATGCTGGAAAAAAGAAGACGCTACCTTTGATGCCGATATTATAGAAGGCACTAAACGTACTTTACGTCAAATAGAAAAAATTAATGTAGATAAGGAAATAATACTCCTAGACAATACAGGAGACTTTCCAAAAGACTTTAAATTAGATTCTCTACAAGTGGTTCCTTCTTTTGGAGCATGGTCAGATGAAAAAAGATTAGAAAATATAGGTCTATTCTCTAATATTAAAGACAAGATACCTACTAAAATAAAAGACCAAGATCAAAATACAATAACAGCCGTAGCATATAACCATGGAATTAGTATAGCTAAGGGTGATTACTTTATCATCCAACATAACGATATATGCTACCTCGATAAGTATTACAAAACAGAAAAATTAATAGAAGATGTAGTTAATACCTTAGAGAAAGAGGATTACGAATACATAACGATAGACAAAAAACCTGTTAAGAACGGAATATACAAAGAAGTCGGGTACTTTGCAGATTGCTACTGGTTTTTGTGTAGAAAAGATTTTTATACTAAACATAATATATGGATAGATTGGAAATTCGGGGATAATAACCACCTTGCCACTATAACCTGTTACCAAAAAAAGCTAAAATACCTTCATCTACCAGGCTTTTATGAAAACTACGAACAATCGAGAAACCTATTTACACACACTATAGGGGAGAAAGGGAAATTTAATATACATTTATTTAACGACAAACCTTTCTTAGTACATGCTAAAGGAGGAACAGGATTAAAATTAATAAACAAAGTTAAGAAATTTTATGATACTACTAACTAACGGAGACAGTTGGACTCAAGGTGATTCTCCATCACAAACATTAAACTGGAAAGCTTCAAAAACCGAAGACTGGTATGATGTAGTACCCATGTTTGGAGATCCAAATAGTGGTAATAGCAACGAAAGAAACAACCTAGACAGAGAGTCCACCAGAATAGATTACAAATTCTACGAAAGCGATATATGGCCTAAGGTATTAGGTAGAAACTTAGGAGTAGAAACATGGAACGCCGGCAAATCAGGTTCAAGTAACCCTTCTATAGTAGTTAGAACAATATATGCAACAAATTGGTTAAGAGCACAAGGCAAATCGGAAATATTTGCTATAATCGGATGGACTTCAATGTTTAGACAGCTTGTCATTAAAGAATCCTCCAAAAAAGATAAACTCGGAAACTACATAGTACAGAGAGACGGTGTTAGACCGCACCAACTCAATAAAATACCTAAAAATGATAGAGTCTTTGTAGAGACCTTCGTAATGGATATATTAGCATTACAAAATCATTTTGAAGTTAATAATATAAAGTACTTAATGTTCAATGCTTTTGATTATGCAGATGTAGAAGATAACTTAGTACATAAGAGTATTAATTTAGATAGATGGTATAATAATTCATTAAATGAAGGACATATGAAGGAGTATATACTTTCAAAGAATAATTTAAAACAATGGAATGATAAAACATACTTCACAGGATCCCACCCAAATGATGTAGCACATATACAATGGGCAGATCATTTAACTGAGTATATTAAAGAGAATAAGTTGCTTACCTAATAAATAATACGTATATTATACATATGACTACTGTAAAACTAATTATTTTTGACTTAGATGGAGTTTTAGTAGAAGCTAAAAATATTCATTTTGATGCTTTAAATGAAGCGTTAGGTGAAGAGTATGCAATTACCTGGAATGAACATTTATCTATATATGATGGTTTAAAAACAGTTCAGAAACTTAATATGTTAACTGAAAAAAAGAATCTACCACCAGATCTTCATACTGGTATATGGGGTAAAAAACAAAGAATTACATTAGAGAAATTAAAACAACTAAGACCTAATAGTAAACTACAATCAGTGATGTCTACATTAGTAGAAAGCGGTTATAAGATTGCAGTATGTTCTAATTCAATAAGAAAAACAGTACTTACAGTTTTATCTAAGTTAGGTATAATGGAGTATATGGATTTAGTAATATCCAATCAAGATGTTAAGAATTCTAAACCACACCCAGAAATGTATTGGAATGCTATTTCAATGATGAGTTGTTTACCTGAAGAGACTTTAATAATAGAAGATTCACCATACGGTCTATTAGCAGCCGCAAGAAGTAAATCTCATATACTAAGAGTAAAAAATACTAAAGAAGTTACTTACGGTAATATATTCAAAAAATTAAATAGTATTACCATGGGAGAACAACAAACAGTACCAGCTTGGAGAGATGAAACATTAAATATCTTAATTCCAATGGCAGGAGCAGGAAGTAGGTTCCAACAAGCAGGGTATACATTCCCAAAACCTTTAATAGATGTAAACGGTAAACCGATGATACAGGTTGTTACTGATAATTTAAATATTAAAGCAAATTACATCTACGTAGTACAAAAAGAACATAGAGAAAAATATAACTTAGATACTTTACTGAATCTAATCACACCAGGTTGTAAAATTGTAGAAGTTGAAGGAGTTACAGAAGGAGCAGCCTGTACTGCCTTATTAGCTAAAAAATATATAAACTCAGATAATCCACTATTCTTTGCTAATTCAGACCAATTCTGTGAATGGGATTCAAATGAATTCCTATACAAAATGAACGAAACTAATGCAGACGGTGGTATTGTATCATTTAGATCAACCCACCCTAAGTGGAGTTTTGCAAAGATAGACGAACAGGGATTAGTAACTGAAGTCGCTGAAAAGAACCCAATATCAGATATAGCAACTGTTGGATTTTACTATTGGAAGAAAGGATCTGATTTTGTAAAGTATGCAGAAGAGATGATAGAGAAAGACATTAGAGTCAATAAGGAGTTCTATGTATGCCCTGTATTTAATCAAGCAATTGCAGCCGGAAAAGAAATACGTACTTTTGATATACCCAAGATGTGGGGATTAGGCACACCTGAAGATTTAAACACATACCTTGAAAACCACAAAGCATGAGAATAGCTTTAACTTTAAACGGAAGCGGAAGATATATAGAAGAAACTGGAAGGCTGTTTGCTCAATACAATAAGCTATATGATGATGTAGAATTTGACTACTATCTTGCAACATGGGAAGACAAAATCGATTATAATAAACTAAAATGGATAACCGGTTACGAAAGATTAAAAGAAGAAGACAGTAGATACTTTGATTTAAACAATTATACTGAAACACTAGGACACCAGCCCCAGTTTATGTACTCTCTCTATAGAGTAAATCATCTACGTAATCAATCTAATATAAAATACGATGCAATTCTTCAGACTCGATCTGATATATTCATTACCCGTGATGCTTTAGACTCTTTAGTTGACGTTTTAAGAAAAGGTCTTATTAAAGATAATTTAATGTATAATCCTAGTGGAGTAGATTCCAAAGGAGGTTATTTATGGTGTAATGATTACTTTATGTTTGGAAGTCCTTCGGTTATGGATACATATAGTATGGCCTGGTTAAATTATTTTTTAGATAAATCATCACATTTCTATAAAAACCGTCAGGAGTTAATACTTAACCATAGATGGTCAGCAGAATTTTTACATCAAAAGGGTATTCATATACTATCTAATGGTTCTACGCATAGAACTATGTTAGTTAGAGAACCTTTTAGATTTGAACCAAAAAGCTACCATGCAGGAGCAGGATGGCACAAAAAAAATCCATCAACAGAACAGTTAACACGTTTATTAAAAGAAAAAGGAGAAGAGTACATTATGGACATTAAGTATGATGTATTAGTAAAGTACTTTTTAAACACCGATAAAGGATCAATAGAAAACACAATCATACCAGGACATAAGTATAATGTAATTGATATACCAGAATATTACGCAACATATGCTAAAGATAAAGATAATAAATAACTATGGCTAATAAGATAACTAAAATAAAAAAAGCAGAGCTAACACAAGTTCATGCTATTAAGACTGATAAAGAACATTTACTGATAGAGTTAGGAGAGATTAAACTTTTAGAATTGCAATTAGAAGAAAGATTAACAAGAGCAAAAGAAAATAAACTCCGAATTGAAAATTTTGAACTTTCATTAACCAATTCTTTAAATCAAAAATACGGAAATATTGAAATAGATTTAAAGACGGGAAATATTAGTTAAAATTCTTAGGTGGTTTAGATTCTTTTTTTCTATTTATAAATGTAATCTAACTTACTATCTTATAGAGTGGTTTGGAGGAATGAACGATATTTATATAAAAACACGACTTAAATTAACATCAACATGGCAGAAACAATAATCTCACCTGGTGTACTTGCAAGAGAAAATGACGTATCATTTATCTCCCCGGCACCCCAAGAAGTTGGAGCAGCTTTCATTGGGCCTACAACAAAGGGACCGATTGAGAATCCTACTACTGTAACATCTTTTGGGGAATATTCAAGGAAGTTCGGTAGAACATTCACTTCAGGTTCTACTAACGTAGAGTACTTTACATCCTTAGCTGTAAAAAATTATTTCGATCAAGGTGGTAACACAGCACTTATCACAAGGGTTGTATCCGGATCCGCAGGATGGACTTCAGCACAATCAACTCCTATATCAGGATCAGTAGGGCTTCCAGCAACAGAAATACTTCAATTAAAAACACTTGGTAAAGGTATACAATATAACGGTGTAACCGGATCAATAGAATATACTAGCGGCGATGAATTAAACAGCGGAGCACTTAAAAGTGGTTCAGCAGACAATATAAGATGGGAAGTTTCAAACCTTAATACTTCAAAAGGTACTTTCTCACTACTAGTAAGAAGAGGTGATGACAATCACAAAAACAAAATTATACTAGAAACGTTTAGTAATTTAAGTTTAGATCCAAACGATGATCGATATGTATCAAAACAAATCGGTGATAGTTACACATCTAAAACTTCAGACGGGACTAACACATATATACAATCAGTTGGAGAATATCCAAACCGATCTAACTATATTAGAGTATCAGACGTAAAAGTAAATACTTCAAACTATTTAGGTACAGATGGGATAACAGTTAATGAAGATGCAGCAGGATTAAGCTATTCAGCTTCTATTCCAGCAGCAGCATCTGGAGCCTTTGCAGGTGCCACCGGTACTAACGTAACAGCAACATCACTCTTCTTTGGAGATGTTTCAAACGATACAGCAGGTATACAGGGATTAATTGGAGCTGATTATAACGATGCTATAACAATCTTAGAAAATAAAGACGAATGGAGATTTAATATTATATCTGCACCAGGTCTTATACACTCATTTGCTACGAATGGTTCTACTCAAGTAGATAACCTTATATCGTTAGCGGAATCAAGAGGAGATTGTATCGCAGTAGTAGATTTAGTAGCTAAAGGAACAGCAGCAGTAACAACAGTAACATCTGAAGCATCAGAAGTAAATAGTTCTTATGCAGCAACATATTGGCCTTGGGTACAAGTAGGATCAGCAACAGGTAAAAACGTTTACGTTCCTGCATCAGTAGTAGTACCTGGAGTATATGCATTTACAGATGGAGCTCAAGCCCCATGGTTTGCACCAGCAGGACTAGTAAGAGGAGGAGTTCCTTCAGTATTACAAACAGAAAGAAAATTAACAAGATCTGAAAGAGATACTTTATATAGTGGAAACGTTAATCCTATCGCAACATTCCCAGGACAAGGAATAGCAATATTTGGACAGAAGACTTTACAAAAAGCAGCTTCATCTCTAGATAGAGTAAATGTTCGTAGATTGTTAATAGAACTTAAGAAATTCGTTAGCGATCAAGCAAACACGTTGGTATTCGATCAAAACACTATATCAACAAGAAACAGATTCTTATCTGCAGTAAATCCATTCTTAGAATCGGTAGTACAGAGACAAGGATTATATTCATTTAGAGTTGTAATGGATGATTCGAACAACACAGCAGATGTAATCGATAGAAATCAATTAATTGGACAGATATTTGTTCAACCAGCTAAAACAGCTGAATTTATTGTTCTTGACTTTACATTAGAACCAACAGGAGCAACTTTTAGCGGATAATTTTAATTTTAGATATTTATAATAAAAAAAAGACATGGCAATATTAGATACTAACGAAATAATGTTCAGAGCCTTTGAACCAAAGGTACAAAACAGGTTCTTCATGGTAATTGACGGAATAGAGTCGTTTATGATTAAGAATGTGACAGCACCTTCCTTCTCAGACGAACCGATCAAACTAGATCACATTAATTCATACAGAAAAATAAGGGGTAAAAGAGAGTGGCAAGATATGGACATGACACTATATGATCCAATCACACCATCTGGAGCTCAAGCTTGTATGGAATGGGCTAGACTATCATATGAATCAGTAACAGGAAGAGCAGGTTACTCTGATTTTTATAAGAAAGATATAACACTAAACGTTTTAGGTCCTGTAGGAGACATTGTTTCTGAATGGATTATAAAAGGAGCTATGATTACTAGCTTTGCACAAGGTAGTTTTGATTGGACAAGTTCAGAGCCAACAGAAGTTACAATGACCGTAGCCATGGATTATTGTGTACTTAATTACTAAGCACTAAGAATTTTATTGAAAATTAAAAACCTAGATTTATTTTTAGGTTTTTTTTTGTAAAATAGTTGCCTAATAAGTTAAATCTTCGTATATTTATTATTAGAACTAGTTATAACAAAATAATTTATGGAATCCAAATTTACATTACCTACTGAATCAGTAGATTTACCGTCTAGAGGGTTACTTTACCCTAAAGACTCACCCCTTTCCAGCGGAAAAATAGAAATGAAGTATATGACCGCTAAGGAAGAAGACATTCTCTCCAATGCAAACTACATTAAAGCTGGAACAGCATTAGATAGAGTATTAAAATCACTTGTCGTTGATAAAGGAGTTAACTTTAACACTTTGTTAACAGGAGATAAGAATGCTATTATGGTAGCAGCACGTATATTATCTTACGGAAAAGACTATGAATTTAAATTAGGTGAAGAAGATCATATTATTGACCTATCGCAACTAAAAGAAAAAGATATAAACTATAAATTATTAGAAGACGGTAAAAATGAATTTAAATTTACTTTACCTAAAACTGATAATAAAATTACATTTAAGTTATTAAATCAAATAGATGAGAATAACATAGAAAAAGAAGTAAAAGGAAAACAGAAAATAGATAAACAAAGTAACAGCGAAGGTTCTACAAGACTGAAATATATGATTACCTCAGTTAATGAAAATAAAGAATCAAAAGACATTAGAGATTTCGTCGATAATTACTTATTAGCATCGGATGCAAGAGCTCTTAGAGCAGAATACCAAAAAGTATCCCCAGATATTGATATGAATTACACGTACGATAATCCTGAAGGAGGAGAAGAGGAGGTAGAGATCCCGATAGGGGTTACCTTTTTTTGGCCTGACTTCAAATTATAGAAAAAATCTATTTAAGCAAATCCATGAAATAGTTTTTCATGGTAAAGGGGGTTACGACTGGCATACTGTTTATAATATGCCTATCTGGTTAAGGAGGTATACTTTTCAAGAAATAGAACAATTTTACCTTGATCAAAAAGAACAACAACAAGACGCATCCGGTAAACCACAACTTACCGTAGCTAAACCGGACATAAGACCAAATTATACCACAAAGGCTTCTAAATAATAGAAGCTTTTGCTATTTATATGAAAGTATTACTCTAAATGGCTAAAATACCCATCCAAAAGACAACACCTCCAACTAAAGAGAGAGCAAAGGAAATGAATGAGCTCAAACAAGCAGGAGCTGAATTCGTTGATGTTTTAAACCAAATGAAGGAGGCGATGAAAAAGGTTAGTGCCTCTTCACAAGATACTGTTGGTGAGATGAGGTTTATGACTGGTTTCCAAAAACAATCATTAGAATTAGCGAAGCAGATGGAGGGGATGACTACTACTGATTTAGCTAATGCAAAAAAACGAAATAGTTTTAATAAAGCTGTAAAAGAGACAGCATCTGAGATAGTTAGACAAACAGCTAAAATAGCTAGTCTATCTTCAGCAATAGTAACAGCTCAAAAGAAAATAGAAAAATCTAAAAAAACCATATCCTCTGAAACAAAAAATACTTCAAGAGAGAGTAGAGATGCTATTCAAGCTGCTAAAAAATCAATAATAGTTGATGAAGACAAACTAAAAACAGCTGAAGCACAAGTAAAGGAACTTGTAAACCAGAAAGAGACATCAGAAGCACTACTAAAAGTAGCCCAAAAATTTGGTAAAACTACTCAATCTGTAGCAAGAGCAGCTAGCGTCTTTGGTGGAATCGCAGAAGTATTTGCCGGTATACCTATACTCGGCCCAGTCTTCAATGGATTTGCAAAATCCTCCCAGAAAATGGCAGAACATGTAGCAGATGGAGGCTCAGCCGCATCAGGTATGAAAGATGCATTTAAAGATATAATGAAGCTAGGTCTTACTACAATGATTGCTATGTTGTGGCAAGGAATTCAAAAGATACAAGCAGGAGCAGCTAAAATACGTAGAGAATTAGGAATGGCTGGTGAAGATGCAGCAAGAGCCTTTTCAAAAGCATCCGCAGCAGCAGCAGGAATGGGAATGCCGGTAAGCGAAGCAGCTGGAGCAGTAGTTGGATTCAATAAAGCATTACATACATCAGCAGTAGTTTCAAAAGAAACAAATAAATATATTTTAGGTATAGCTAATAGAATGGGTCTTGGAGCAGAAGCCGCTGCTAAATTATATAAAGAAGCAGCTAATTCTGGAAAAACTCTAAAAGAGATAACAGATGAAACTGTAGGATTTACTCAAAAGTTTAATAAAGCTAATAAAGTATTCTTAAGCGGAGCAGACATACTTAACGATGTTGCAAACGCTTCATCACAGACAGCATTGTCAACTAAAAAATTCCCCGGTGGTTTAAAGCTAGCAGCAGCAGAAGCAAGAAAGTTAGGTACCGATTTATCAAAATCTAAAGATGCAATGAGTGGAATGCTTGATTTTGAGCAATCCTTAACAGCGGAAATGGAAGCAGAAATGTTACTTGGTAGAAACCTTAACTTAGATAAAGCCAGATTAGCAGCATTAAATGGAGATATAGCAGGGTTTAACAGAGAAATAGCTAAACAAGGTATTACTGCTAAGTCTTTTGGAGATATGAATGTTCTTCAACAAAATGCAGTTGCAGCCGCATTAGGTAAAAATGCAGAATCTTTAGCAGCAGAATTAAAATCAAAAGAAACAAATAAAGTATTAGAAGAAGAAGCTCTTGCTAATGGTCAAAAGCATAATAATTCAAAACTTTCTGAATTAGAATTAGGAGCTCAAATTAATGAACAAGCCTTATTCCAAGCTACAGTAGCAGAACGATTAGCCTCAGCATTTGAAAAAATACAGCTGCTATTAGCAGAAAAAATACTACCATATCTAATAGATTTTGCAAATTGGATTACAAAAAGTGAAACAAATTTAGGTTTAGTAGCTGCTGCATTGACAGCTATTGGCGCCATGTCCATCATAGCTCCATTTAAAGCTGCATGGAATATGACAACCTCAATAGTTAGCACTCTTACAACTGCAATCTCAAAAATGTTAGGTCTCGGTAAAGCAGCAAAAAATGTTGCTAAAGGGCCCCAATCTCAAAGTCTTATGAGTAAAGCATGGGGAGCAACTAAAAACGCAGTAAAAACAGGTGCCGGCAAGATCAAAAATAGCAGTCTAGGAAAAGCAGTTGGAAATGCAGGCAAAAATATTGCCTCAAAAGCAACCAAAGCAGGCCAATTTGTTGCCACAAAAGCAGGTAACGTAGGAACTGGAATTGGTAATGCAGCAAAAGGAGCTAAAGATTTTGTTGTCAAAAATGCAAGTAAAGCAGGTCAGTTTGTTTCAGAAAAAACTGGAGAAATATTTTCAATGAAAGGTGTTGGCGGTAAGCTAGGTAAATTATTTAAAGGAATGGGTAAATTTGCAAGAAAAGTACCTGTAATTGGTGGAGCTATTGAAACAATGCTTGCTAACCATGATATGAAAGCTTTAGCAGCATCAGGAGCTTCTAAAGAAGAAATCCACCATGGAATTGGTAAAAGAGGAATACAAGCAATAACTGGAATGATAGGTGGAGCTGGAGCAGCAGCTTTAGTAACTGCTTTAAGCGCAACAGGTGTACCAGGCTTTCTAGTTAGTGGTCTAGCTTATACACTTGGTGACATGCTGGGAAGAGGTTTAGGAGGATTAATAGCAGATAATGCCGGTTCACATACTGGAGCAATTGGAAAATCAATTGCAGAAAATTTTGGTTACGATAAAACTATACAAGCTACAAAAGAAGCAGAAGAACTAATGGATTTAGAAACTGTAGGATCACCATCCATCGTAACACCAAAACCAGAAGGTACAGCATCAAATCCATTAATCACTAAAGATTTTGTTATTAAACCTTTAAATGAAGATACTATCACAATGGCCGGTGGTACTAAGCTAGGTGGTAATGTAGAATCATTATTAGAACAGCTAATTGATATAGTTTCAAAAGGAACAGTTATTAACTTAGATGGTAAATTAGTTGGTGAAGGATTAGTAATGGCTGCAACAAAACAATAGTACACTATTTATATAAAACAATTAAAATTAAAATTATGAGCATATTAAAAGGATCAATTGGTTCAAAGTACGGTTTAAAAGGTAATACACCTGAATTAAGAGCAGGAGCATTTGGATCATCAAAACTTCACGTACAAGGTAAAGGTATAGCACTTAGTGTTCCACCTTCAGCTACGGAATTAGATTTAGACGGTATTCAACCTTCAAACACTTACAGTTCTAACTTACCTAGATAATTAATCAATGGCATTAATTGACAGCTTAGAGCATACTACCCTTAAGGACTTTCCTAAATATACAGGCTATCAGCCACTAATTAGAAAAGACATTAAGAATCCTCCTATATACAATTCTGTTAGTAAACAGGTTGAAGCTAGAGGAGATGATGTTTTAAGGTTAAGTAAGTTGATGGTTACAGGACCGGGAATAAAATTTATGGGCAATGTAGCTACCCTTAATGCTATAGATAAAGGTAGAAGTGCTGCCCCTCTTCAAAGAGGTAGGTTAGCATCATCTGATAATACTTCTTTTGGAGACGTACTTAGTTTTATAGGAGCCGTCTTTGCTTCAGCAGGTCAATTAGCTTTAAATACTGTAGCAATTACTGCAGAAACTATAGCTCAAGCAGGATTAGCAGGTTCCGGAACACATTTAGTATTAGGATTTAAAGGTAAACAAGGATACCTAAGAAGACAACAAGGTCATGTTTTTTCAAGTCAAGGAAAAGAAGTTCCAATCCCTAATTCATTTGTTAGTGAACTTAGAGATGGAGACTCAAAAACATTTGATCAAAATAAGTTAAAATACGGTAATAGGCATTCTGCAAAAGATTATGCTTATGATCAACCTAGAAACGGGATATCTACAGAAGACCCATTATCAAATATAGTAGAAACTTTAACTTCACAACCATCAGTAAAAGGTGATAGAAAACTTTATGACTTTACCTCTAAAGAATATAAAGTAATTGAATCTAAAATAGTTAAAGAAGAAAGACTAGGATTAGGAAGAACAGCCGGCAGAGGTTTATCAAGATATACTGCAAACTATACCTCAAAATCTCCAGAAACAGCTAGAGATAAAATTAACATGATGGGCCCACATACTGGGGAAAACTTCTTTAATGAGGACTTTATAAAATTTAATTTTGAAGTAATAGACCCAGATGAAGGAGAAGAAAATACATTCTTATACTTTAGAGCTTATCTAGATTCTTTTTCAGATTCATATACTGGGAATTGGAATGCTCATAAGTATTTAGGAAGAGGAGAAGATTTTCATACTTACGGTGGGTTTAGTAGAGCAATAAGCTTTGGATTTAAATCAGCGGTTATGACAAGAGAGGAATTAAAACCAATGTACCATAAACTAAACGTTTTAGCTTCAACAACAGCACCAACATACCATTCACAACAAAGCTTTATGAGAGGTACTATAGTTAATGTTACTATAGGGGATTACCTTGTATCTCAACCAGGTTTCTTTAGTGCAGTTAACTATACTTGGAATACTACCTACCCTTGGGAGACTAAGTTAAATCCACATGAAAATACACAACAGTTACCTCATATACTTGATTGTGCGTTAACGTTCACACCAATTCATACATTTGCACCTCAAACAGGTAACTTCCATTATTCAACTAACCCAAGTGATAATAAATTCTTTAAACAAGATACAGCTATTGCTAATTTAGAATCAATGACAGAACAAGTAACAGGGTATGTAGAATCTGGTATAGATTTTTTAACTGAAGCAGCTGAAGGCGGAACCCATGATTTAAGTTAAATTTAATTTATAATAATTAATGGACAGATATAATCAAATAAAGAAACTTAGGAGCGAAGATAATCGAGTATATTATCTCAACCCCATATACCCAGATATACCTGAAACTGAGGAAGATATTTATGTTATTACCACAGGAGGCGATAGATATGATACACTAGCTCAACAGTTTTATAAAGATAGCACCCTTTGGTGGGCTATAGCATCAGCAAATACTTCTGTGAGAGATAGCTTAGCAGTTAAACCAGGAGTACAGTTACGAATTCCTTTAAATAAACAAAGAGTATTACAGCTGTACAGATCCGCAAATAGAACAAGGTAATGGCTAGACGAAAACCAGATCTTTTTTTAGGAACCCCTTTTGGATCCGCAATTAACCCAGCAGTTATAAAACAAATATCTGCTCGATCTAGAGTTCTAAGTAAAAGAACAAGATCTTCTGAAGAAATATCCCTACTAAATAGTAATACTTCTTGGCTAAGAATCTCTTCAGCAGCATCAATAGGAGGATCTCCAGATTCAGCTAAAAATAACATACTCTTTGGTGGAACTGCATTGACAGAAAAAAAGAGTTTTCTACTAAGACAAGGACTTGATCTTGATAAACCTTCAACTTCTACATATCAAAATCATCCAACTGATAGAGGAATAGTACCAATGCCCGGTATTACTTCTTTCTCTAGTAAATATCAAGGGCTCTCGGGAGTAATGAAAACAGAGTTTACTTTCAAATGCTTTAATCATGAAGAGTTTCAATTATTTGAAAAACTATACGCTAAAATAGGATGTACGTTACTAGTAGAGTATGGCAACAGCATTTATATAAATAACACAGGAGATGTTATATCAAATTCAGAAGCTATAAATACATTTTTTAAATCCAACTTAACTGAACAGAAACTCCTTTTTGAAATAGAAGCATTAAGACAAAATTCTGATCAAAATTATGAAGCAAGTATCTGTACTATTTCTAACTACAGTATTAGTTTTCAATCTGATGGAAGCTTTGATTTTAAAATTTCATGTATTTCAAAAGGTCAAATTTTAGAAGCTTTGAAAGCTACAGGAGCTCCAAAACCTACATTAGCAGGGCCTGGATCAGTAGTCCCACCACTAGAGTTAAAACAGTTAATATCAGGAAACTCTCCTTTTACAACAGCGTTTGGATCACCTGCTTCAATAGGAACACCAGTTCCATTGTTAGGAACCGGGATTGCGGTCAACCTGGCTTTGAAGTATATAACACCCCCGAAAGAAAAATTCAAATTAAAACTTGGAAAAGGACTAAATTTAGATGAACTTGCTGATGTGAGATTTGATAATTCAAAATCACCTGTACTTGATATACTTTCATTTTATAAAAATTTCGGAACAAATCATGAGGAATTACTAAGTAAGTTAAATGAGAAGTATTGTAATATGCAATGGAATACCCAAGATGCAGGTATATTTTTGCAAAAAGCTGATTCCGGTAATTTTGATAAAGATTTGATATATATTAAGTTAAAAACTTGGCTTAAAATAATAAGTTATACATTAATACCTACTGCCAATGGAGGTGAAAAAGTAGTAAGAATCCCTTATGAAGATCTCTTTACCCGATATACTACCTACTCTAACCATTTTGCACTAGACCCTAGTATATGTATTTTACCTAAGATGCCTGTAAATGAAAACTTATATACCGGTTATCGTAAAAAAAATATATTTACAGCCCCTAACGGAGAAAATATCTATAATATTTGGTTAGAGACTAGTATGCTCTACAACACACTAAGAGAACTTTCAAAACAAAAAAAAGAAAACGGTGAAGTAGATTTAATAACCTATATGCAAACAGTGCTCGAAAAGGTAGATGTGAATTTGGGAGGTATAACTGATTTAAATATCAATTACTATTCTAAAGCTGGTTTTTTTGCTATTGTTGACGAAGGAGCTAATAAACAAGAATTATTAAATAGAACAACACTGCAACTACAAGGTCAAGAATCGATATTTACGAATGTATCAATGAATACTAAAGTATCGTCCGCAGTCGCTACCCAAACTGCTATAGAGACAAGAGCTAATACATCAAGTCAACTAGTATCTTCATTTGAAGGAGTAGTGGATAGATTAAAAACAGAAATAAAAGAAACTACAGGAACACCAACAGAAAAGCTTACTGATGAAGAACTAGAGGAATGGAAGAAGGAGCAGTTAGCAATATCCAAAGAACCAACAAAACCAATACCTGCTGCTATAGAGAGGTACGAAGCTGCTATTAATAAATTTGTAGGACAAGGGCAGATAGATAAAGGTGAATTTGAAACACTTACAGGGCATTATGCTGACTATGCAAAAAAAGAAATTACTAGATTGTATTTAGACTTCCCAGCTGGAAGATTACCTTTTGAATTATCCTTCACTATGGACGGAATCTCAGGAATAAGTGTTGGAGAAATGTTTAGAATAGCACCAGGTCTTGTACCCGACTATTTATCATTAAGATCTAGCTATAAAATTACCAGCATAGCTCAAAAAATAACTGCAAATAAATGGACAACAGAGGTATCATCAGCACCTCAAATAGATATGGGCCCATCAGGAGATAGATTTGAAGAAAAAGAGGACCCAGATCTAGCAAAAGCATTAAATGCTGAAGTAGCTACTCAAATAGAGAAAAACTCAGAAACAGAATAATATGTCGTTTTATCCAAAATCAATGATAAAGAAATTGCAACCAGGTATAGACTTACTTAGTGGCGACTTTGGTGGATTAGAGGGTTTGTTTAAAAAAGCTATGGAACAGCTCTTTAGAAGAGCATTAGGCCTTTCCGATGATGAAGCAACACCTGATAGTACAACCGGTAGTACAGCTGATAGTACAGCTTTATTGACTAAACCAACACCTGCAGATATAGTACTACTACAAACGAGAAACTTACAGATAATTGCATTACCTAAAAAAGAATATGAGGTAGGTAACTTTCAAAATGCAATTATAATTACTAATGAAGTTACTGGAGACCCAACAACAGACCCAGTAATTAAAAGACATTACTCTAGGCCATATCTTCCCGATTATCAAAAAGGATATTATGATAGGTATTTATTTTTTGATATAAGAACTAAAGAAGTTATAGAAGTTACCGAAAGAGACTATATTAAATATAGAGATTTAAGATATAAAAGGACTACTATTATTTCTTGGTATATTTTAGGAGCAGCAGAAGACTACAGACTCGAAAACTACATATACCCAGGAGTAGAGAATAATAATATAGATGTTTTAGCACAAGCTGAAATTGACGTACCCGGAGTTACTGACTTTTTTAAACTCTATAAAGGTTTTACAGAACACTTACTGAGTGATATTTCTGAGTATGACGGAGCTGTAGAAGTTATAGAAGATTTAGAAGAACCACCACCACCACCAACTGATGAGGAAATAGCAGAAGAAGAAGATTTATCACCTGCAGAAGAAATAGCCGAATTACCTGCTCCAATTGATATGGATTTAGATGAAATAACATCTGGTTTGGATGAAGCAGAAGGGTTGCAAGATGACATAGATGCAGCAGCTGAACAATTAATCGCCGATCAAGATGCTATAACCAAGGAAATGGAAGATGATTTAGCAGATCAAGAACGTAGAATAGCACAATTAGAATTAGAGCAAGAAAGACAGCAAAGAATAAATGATTTAAAAATGATTATCGATGTAGAAGAAATGAATCTTACTCAAGATATTATTAATTGGAGTTCTAAAGCTAGAAGAAAAAAGAAAAGAAGAAGATTAGATCAAACCCGCGATGAAACTAAAATAAACACATTATTTGATATAGTATTTAACGGAAATAAACACCCAGAACTGTATACCGGAGAAGAAATGGTTATATCAACTAATGAAAGTTCATTAAGAAGTAGAGTTAAGCTATCATTAAGCGCTAAGAAGATTACAGCTGTTTGGACAAGAAACCAAGGAGATACTTATTATGCTAGTAGTTATTCTATGAAAAATGGACGTACAGTCACAGGAGAACATGCAAAACTCTATTCTGATTTTGCAGCAGCTACCCCATCTACACCTGCAGGCACAACTCAAGCCGATTATGATGCTATAACTCTAACTACTGAACAATCAGACGCTGCATTAGGGGTATTAACAGCACGGGAAAGGAACCAAGTACCAGCCTTAAGAGCCAAAGCACTACAGTTTATGAAAGATGAAATCTTAACAGCACAATCTACAGGAGGAGAATTTAGAATTACAATTGCTCGTCAAAACGTATACAATAGGTATAAAAGTTTTAAATTTGAAAATAGCGGTAATACGGAATATAGCAAAAGGGGTAATTACGAAGGAGGAACATCAACAGGTTCCACCCAACAGACTAGAGGTAACATAGTTGACGGACAATCTATAGGTACTAGAGGTACTAGAAAAGGAACCACCCCAACAAAATCTGGAGGAGGAGACCGAAGCCGTAAAATGCAACAAAACTCTTCTTTATATGATTCTAACAGACCTACTCGTAGAGAATCTTAATAAAAAAGTATAAAATAGTTGCCTATAGCTATTATTTTTCTTATATTTAATTAAAATAGGTTATAAAAATGTTTTATATAGTTGAAAGCGACAAACAGCTAAAGAGGTTAGAAAAGTACAAAGATATACCTACTTATGTAGAAGCAGTACCATCTAATTTTTCGTATCATCCCAAATTAGCAGATACAGTAGGAGTTTATATTAGACCTATAACCTTAGATAAAGGATTCATAGTTCCAATCGATCATGAAGAAGGTTTAAATGTAGAGAAAGACCGTCTCTATGATATTTTAAAGCAATTTACTACTCTATATACTGTAGATAGGAAAGCATTGTTGTATCACTTTAATTTACTTAATAGCAACGATATTTCTCTGCTGTATATGATGAAGAAGTATGACAGATTACAGATACCAGATTATAATAAAGGAATCAACCATTTTTACAATAAATTTGATGATGATATAAGTATTAATAAGGTAATTCCTATTAGTAAACTATATGAATATTATGAAACTGTATTTGAAAAAATTAAAGGAGTAATAGAGGAAGAAAAACCTTCTGGGTTTGATTTTTATAATACTACAGCTACTAATGTATTCTTTTTATTAGAACAACAAGGATTAGGAGTATTTTATAACGCTTTCATTGAATTATTTAATCCTAGAAATCCTATTTTTAATATTACTAATAATATAGCACTAACTTCCTATAATTTATACAATGTTACATCTAGGCCTACCAATTCTTTCAACAGTGTGAATTTTGCTGCAATTCCACATACCGAATCCCACCGAAAATCCTTTAAACCCCAAAACGATTTTTTTGTAGAATTTGATTTCGATGGGTACCACCTTCGATTACTCTGTCATCAGATTGGTTATAAATTAACTGATAAACCAGCTCATAAGCAATTAGCTAAACACTACTTCGGTACTGAGGATATAACAGATGAACAGTATAAACAAGCAAAACAGATAAATTTCCATGCAATATATGGGAAGATACCTAAAGAACATGAAAACTTAGAGGTATTTAAGTTAATAAAAAAATATATTGCGGATATGTGGACTGTGTATGAAGAACAAGGTGTTGTATGTGATCCTATATCAAATAAACCATTCACTAAAGAACTAAAAGACATGCATCCCGCTAAATTAATGAATTATATGATGCAAAGCTTGGAAACTTCAAGAAATATTCTTATATTAAAGAATGTTCTACGGTTTTTAAAAGATAGAAAAACTAAAATCGCATTATACACCTATGACTCAGTGTTATTCGATTTTAATAAAGAAGATAAAGAAATACTAGATGAGTTAGAGAACGTGCTGAGCGAAGATGGGAAGTACCCTGTCAAGTTTAAGTCTTCTAAAAACCTGGTTTTATAAAATAATATAATATTTATAACAAATGGAAAATGTTTTGGCAAGGCCGGTATTTGATTACGATATCGACGTAACACCCCTAACTGGAGATATGAATAATAAGCTTTTCTGTACTTTCTCAACAGAAACAGACCTAGAAAACAATCTAGCTCAGATAAAAGAGAAGTATAAAATAATATACAACAAAATCTTTGTGCTTTATTCAAAGAGCCAAGACGAGTATATCTGTACCTATAATGTAGATTTCGGAAATGTATCTGCATTTCTAGATAATACAATACTTGTACATAGAAAAAAAGAAACCAACACACTTTATACAATTAACGCTCTAAATACATTAATTAAGTCAATTAATGGAGGAGTGCTTGATACAAGCTATAAGGTCGATTGGACTGATTATAGGAATTGCGTCCTCCTAACCAAAGGACCGGAGTTAAAAAGGATTAATACTAAACTTTTTCGTATAATAGAGTTGGTCCCCTGATCTTTTTTTCGTATATTAATTAAATAAGTTATAAATAAAACAAAGTTATGGATTTAAATGCAATTAAAGCAAAGCTCGGTGAGCTAAACAGTAACTCTGGAGACAGAGAAAAAAAAGACTACTCAAAGATATTTTGGAAACCTGAGATAGGTAAACAAGTAGTAAGAATTCTACCATCACATTTTGACCCTGCGTTCCCATTTAAGGAATTAAAGTTTCATTACGGTGTAGGTAAATATCCTATGGTAGCTCTATCTAATTTTGGTAAACAAGATCCGGTAGAAGAGTTTGTTAATGAATTAAAAAAGACATCTGATAAAGATAACTGGTCATTAGCAGGAAAACTAACTCCGAAAACTAGAATATTTGCTCCGGTAGTAGTAAGAGGTCAAGAAGACCAAGGAGTAAGATTATGGGGATTTGGAGTAACAATTTACAAAGCACTTCTAGCACTAGCAGAAGATGAAGATGTAGGTGATTACACTGATGTTATTAATGGATGGGACTTAGTTGTAGAACAAGCCACAGGTAATCCTTACCCAGTAACAACTGTAAGAATCAAACCAAAACAAACACCATTATCAGACAATAATGACAACGTGAAACTATGGTTAAAAGAACAACCATCACCAGAAGAGTCATTTACACAGTATGATTATGAGTTTATCAAGAGACAACTAAAGAGTTACTTAGACCCTAACGCAGAGGAGACTAATACTCCAGCAGCAGAACCATCGGCAGCAGTTAAGACTGACTTTACGTTGGCCAAAGCAGGAACAGGTAATGATAAAGTAAGCAAATTCGACGATCTTTTTAACGAATAAATAAACATGACAGTAAAGAAAAAACAAGTTATAGAAGCCGCATCTGCGATCGTCAAAAAAAATTTTGACTTAAGTAAGTTTAAAAAGAAGAAAGGTTTTTCTAATTCATCAGTAAAATTTAAAGAACAGGGTTGGATACCTCTATCAAAAGCATTTGTAAATATAACATCTTTACCGGGCATACCAACTGGACATATAACATTACTACGTGGACATAGTGATACTGGGAAAACCACAGCACTAATAGAAGCAGCAGTGAATGCACAGAAAATGGGAATTTTACCTGTATTCATTATAACGGAGATGAAATGGTCTTGGGATCATGCTAAAATGATGGGATTAGAGCTTGCAGAGTTAAAAGACTCTGAAGGTGATGTAACAGATTACGATGGCTTCTTCCTCTACGCAGATAGAGGTACTATCAACTCCATTGAAGATGTAGCCGCTTATATGGCTGATCTAATGGATGAACAGACAAAAGGTAATTTACCTCACGATATGTGTTTCTTTTGGGATTCAGTAGGATCTGTACCATGTGATCTTTCAATACGTTCTAATAAGAACAATAATGAATGGAATGCAGGAGCAATGTCAACTCAATTTGGAAATAACCTTAATCAAAAGATCTTACTTTCTAGAAAATTAGGCAATCCTTACACTAATACATTAGTAGCAATAAATAAAGTATGGACTATGAAACCTGAGCATCCTATGGGTCAACCAAAGCTGCAAAATAAAGGTGGAATGTCGATGTGGTACGATGCTACATTAGTAGTTACTTTTGGTAACATAACAAACCCTGGAACTTCTAAAATTAAAGCAGTAAAAGACGGCCTTCAGGTGGAATTCGCCAAACGGACTAATGTACAAGTCGAAAAGAACCATATCGGAGGAGTACAATCCAGAGGTAGGGTAGTAATGACATCACACGGATTTATCGAGGATGATAAAAAAGCTATTGATAAGTATAGGGATACACATAAAGAACACTGGTTAAAACTAGTGGGAACAATGGACTTTGACTTAATTGAACAAGGCGACTTAGAAGAGGAGAAAATAACTACTAAGTTATTAGATTAATGAGCACTAAATACAACAGTATTTTAGAAAACCTTAAAGAAAGACCTCCTCAAGAGCTAAATGATAATATTATGGTCATTGATGCTATGAATACTTTAATTCGTAGTTTTTCTTTACTAAAAGCAATGAACCCTGACGGTTACCACATAGGTGGCTTGGTTGGATTTTTACGCTCCCTTGGGTTCTTAGTAAGAACATTCGAACCTAGCAGAGTAATAATAGTATGGGACGGAAAAGGTGGATCAGCTAATAGAAAGAATATCAATCCTGAATATAAAGCTAATAGAGCTACTAGTAGAATTACTCACTGGGGATTATACGATACAAAAGAAGAAGAAACAGAAGCCCTGATAGGACAGTTGAATAGAGTACGAGACTACCTTGAATGCTTACCGGTCCAACAAATAATGATGGAGAAATTGGAAGCGGATGATATTATGGCTTATATAGGTAAGCAAGCTTCTGATTCTAATGTTAAAAAATGCACGATAGTATCTTCAGATAAGGATTTCTTACAATTAGTAGATGATACTATAGAGGTTTATGCACCAATAAAGAAAATAGTTTATACAGAAGCTAATATTAGAGAAGGACTAAACGGTATTATACCTGAAAACTACAATATTGTAAAAGCTTTACTTGGAGATAACTCAGACAACCTAAAAGGAGTAAAAGGTTTAGGTATAAAGACTATTCTTTCACAATTCCCAAAACTTATTGATGATCCTACTATGGAATTAGATTATGTATTCGGAGTATGTGAAAAGAACTTAGAAGGTAAGAAGATTTTCTCTAAAATACTTACTGCATGGGATCATGTAGAAACTAATTACGAACTTATGAATTTACATGAGTCTGTGTTGGATGATAACGAAAAAAATCATATATTGGATGTAATGAAAGCAAGTATACCGGATCTACAAGCTGGAGCATTCCTTCATTTACTAGATACAGATAAAATAGAAGGAATAACTAAGAATACAGAAGGATGGTTAGAAAACTTTAGAAAATTAACAGTTTATAAAAAATAGGTTATATGACATTACAGAGATTATCAGAATACGGAAAAGGATTCCAAATAAAAGTGATCGGCGCACTACTAACACAGAAAGGATTTCTAATTAATGTTAGAGACACCCTAAAAGCAGACTACTTTGATACTGACACTCATAAATGGGTGGTTGATAAAATCTTATCGTACTTTGATCAGTACAACACTACCATTACTATGGATGTTCTTAAAGTAGAACTTAAAAAAGTAGATAATGATGTCTTAATGACAGCTTTAAAAGAAGAATTAAGGAATTCTTATGCAGCTTCACAGGATGATTTAGATTATGTAGAGGGAGAATTTACTTCTTTCTGTCGTAATCAGGAAATGAAAACTGCTATACTAGATTCAGCATCCATGCTAAAAAATGGTGATTTTGAAGGAATCAGAAGTGTAGTAGAAAAAGCAATTAAAGCCGGAATGGATAAAAGTATAGGTCATGAATATAATAAAGATGTTGAATCACGTTATCGTGTTGACTACCGTCCAACTATTCCTACTCCTTGGCCTGCTCTTAATGATAGTATACAAGGTGGGTTTGGACCTGGGGACCTTGGCATCATTTTTGGTAGTCCTGGTGGTGGTAAAAGTTGGACTATGGTTGCTATTGCCGCTCATGCTGTTCAGCTTGGCTACAAAGTTAATTATTATACTTTGGAACTGGGTGAAGACTATGTAGGAAAAAGATTTGACTGTTATTTTACAGGTCATGGTATTGAAGAGGTAAATAGTCATAGAGGAGAGGTACAAACATACATTGATAACTTAAAAGGAAAATTAATAGTAAAAGAATACGCACCGAAACAAGCTAGTGTAGGTACTATAAAAGCACATATACAGAGGTGTACTGATTTAGATCACAAACCGGACTTAGTTATAATTGATTATGTTGATTATTTAAGAGGACCGGCTAGAGGAAAGTTTACTGAAAGAAAAGATGAGATTGATGATAGTTTTATCGCAACTAAAGGACTAGCAAAAGAACTACAGATACCTATAATAACACCTTCCCAGGTAAATCGAATGGGAGCCAGGGATAGTATTATAGAAGGTGACAAAGCAGCAGGCTCATACGATAAAATGATGGTTGCTGACATCTGTATATCACTTTCCAGAATGAAAGAAGATAAGGTACTAGGTACAGGTCGATTCCATATCATGAAAAATAGATACGGTCGAGATGGAATGACATATAATATAAAAATGAATACAAATAACGGACATATTGATATTGAAGGTGTAACAAACCTGGAAGAACTTCTCGAACAAGAGAATAAACCCCAGTTTACTCTTACACCGGATAAAATGCAAGATTTATTTGGAAAAACCTAAATATATATGCTATTTATTTTAGATCTCCTGGAATAGATTATTCTACTTTAGGAGATTTAACTGTCTACAAATAATAAAAAATAAAATTTATGAGCCTACTTAATGAAAGAATTGTTTACAAGCCGTTTGAGTATCCAAAAGCATTCGACTACTGGTTAAAACAGCAACAAGCACACTGGTTACACACAGAAGTACCTATGGCTCAAGACGTTAGTGATTGGAAATCCAACCTAACAGCTTCAGAAAAGAACCTAATAGGGGGTATTTTAAAAGGTTTCGCACAAACAGAAACAGTAGTTAATGATTACTGGACAGGATTAGTTACTAAGTGGTTCAGAAAACCAGAAGTTATTGCAATGGCCACTACTTTCGGATCATTCGAAACTATTCATGCAGAAGCCTATTCTTTACTAAACGAACAGTTAGGTCTAGACGATTTTGCTGAATTTTTAGAGGATGAAGCTACAATGGCCAAGATAGAAGCGTTAATGGACGTTAGAGATGGACATGATGGCAAACCTGATTGGAAAAAAAGAGCTAAATCCTTAGCTATATTTTCAGCTTTTACTGAAGGAGTAAATTTATTCTCTTCTTTTGCAGTTCTATTATCTTTTAAAATGAGAAATAAACTAAAAGGTATAGGTCAGATTGTAGAATGGTCTGTAAGAGATGAATCATTACACTCAGACGCCGGTTGTTGGTTGTTTAGAACGTTAATGGAGGAGCATCCTGAATTTAAGACTAAAAAACTAATGAAGGAAATCAAACAAGCAGCCCACCTTTCTTTAGAATTAGAATTTAATTTTATAGATAAGATATTTGAATTAGGAGATTTAGAAAATCTTACTAAAGACGAATTAAAGAATTTTATTAAACATAGAGTTAATACAAAAATGGGAGATTTAGGATTAGATCCTATTATACCTTCATCTGAAATAGATAAAGGAGCTTTAAAAACAATGAAATGGTTCGATGCAGTAATTGCGGGTAAACAACAAACAGATTTCTTTGCGAGTAGAGTTACTAACTACTCTAAAGGAACCGTAGATTGGGATAACGCTTTTTAAAAACACATAAACACTAAATAAATGGTAAATAACATCGATATTTCAAACTGGGAAAAGGGTAAAGATTATCCTGAATGGATGACTGAAGTATCATTAGCAACCGTCTCCAAAGGTTATCTACTACCAGAGGAAACCCCAAAAACAGCTTATAAAAGAGTAGCGAATAGAGTAGCATCACGGTTAGATAGACCGGATTTAGCTTCTAAATTCTTTAGATATATGTGGAAAGGGTGGTTAAACCTAGCTTCCCCGGTATTATCTAATACAGGAACCGGTAGAGGACTACCTATTTCTTGTTTTGGTATAGATACACCTGATTCTATTAGAGGAATTGGTTTAACTAATGCTGAATTAATGAGATTAACTTCTTTAGGTGGTGGAGTTGGAATTGGATTATCTAATATTAGAGGAAGAGGTGGAAAGATCGGAGGAAATGAAAATTTAGGTCAATCTGAAGGTATTGTACCTTGGGCTAAGATTTATGATTCTACTATCATTGCGACAAATCAAGGAGCAGTAAGAAGAGGAGCAGCCTCTGTTAATCTAGATATAAATCACCCAGATATTGAAGAATTCTTACAAATACGTAGGCCTAAAGGTGATCCTAATAGACAGTGTTTAAACCTACACCAATGTGTGGTTATAGATGATGAGTTTATGCAAAAATTAGAAAGAAATAATACAAAAGCAAGAGATTTATGGATTAGTATACTTAAGTCAAGAATGGAAACTGGAGAACCTTACATTATGTTTAAAGATAACGTTAATAACGCTAATCCACAAGCATATGTAAAGAACAACTTAGAAGTTTCGATGACTAATATTTGTTCTGAGATTACATTATTTACAGATGATGAACATTCTTTTATTTGCTGTCTTAGCTCACTTAACTTAGCTAAATATGATGAGTGGAAAAATACAGATTTAGTAGAAACAGGGGTATACTTCCTTGATGGTGTAATGGAAGAATTTTTAGATAAGACTTCCGGTAGAGAATCATTAGTAAGAGCTCATAGATCAGCTAAAAAAGGAAGAGCTATAGGTTTAGGAGTTTTAGGATGGCAAACATTTTTACAAAATAAGAGAATACCATTCATTTCTATCGAAGCAACTTCATGGACCCACAAGATATTCTCACAAATTAGAGAACAAGCAATAGCAGCTTCAATGAAGTTAGCAGACGAATACGGAGAACCAGTTTGGTGTAGAGGAACAGGTATGAGAAACTCCCATGTATTGGCAATAGCACCAACAGTATCAAATTCCACCATAACAGGAGGAATATCAGCCGGTATTGAACCATTACCAGCAAATGTTTTTACATTTAATTCAGCTAAAGGTACTTTTATTAGGAAGAATCCTGCATTAGAAAGTTATTTAGAAGAGAAAGGTTCTAATACAGAAGAAATTTGGGATCAGATAATGAAAGATAGAGGATCAGTAGCAAACCTACCTGAAAGCGTATTACCAAATGGAGATAAAAAAATATTCCTTACATTTTCAGAAATAAACCAATTAGGTTTAGTAGAGCAAGCAGCAGCAAGACAGAAGTACATAGATCAAACGCAATCTTTAAATTTAGCCTTTGATCCCACCGATAGTCCAAAATTTATTAATTTAGTTCACCAAACTGCTTGGAAGTTAGGAATAAAAACACTATATTATCTAAGAACAGATTCAGTAATCAATGGCGACATTGGATCTAGAACATCAGAAGATTGTTTAAATTGTGACGGTTAAAAGAAAAGTTATGAAGGAAAATTATATTTTTATTAATATAGCAAGTTATAGAGATGCAGAATTGTTACCTACTATAGCAGATGCTATCAAAAACGCAAAGTATCCAAAAAGATTAGTATTTGGAATATGCCACCAACATCATGATGATGATAAGTGGGATACTCTAAAGAAATATAAAAAGGATAAAAGGTTCAAGATTATTGACATGCGAGCAGAAGAGGCTAAAGGAGTATGTTGGGCAAGAGCTGAAATACAAAAGCTTTGGACTGATGAACAGTTTACTTTACAGTTAGATTCACACCATAGGTTTATTAAACACTGGGATGTAGAACTAATCAACACATTTTTCGACTGTGTAAAAGCAGGATACCAAAAACCATTGATTACTTCTTATATACCATCTTATGATCCTGACAACGATCCACAAAATAGAGTAAACGAACCATGGTACCTAACCTTTGATAGGTTTGCACCAGAAGGACCGTTACACACTAGACCACATACAATAGAAAACGCTGCCAAATGCACCTTACCTATACCAGCAAGATTCTTTTCAGCCCACTTTATGTTTACAATGGGTGAATTCAATAGAGAAGTACCTTATGATCCTTCTTTGTACTTTCATGGGGAAGAGATTACTATGGCAGTAAGAGCTTACACTCATGGGTATGACTTACTAACACCTCATAGAATATTTGCATGGCACCATTACGGTAGAGATAATGCTAGAAAGCACTGGGGAGACCATTCAAACTTTGGAGATAGAGATAAATTATCTTTTGATAGAGTTAAGATGTTACTTAGTGTGGGTAGAGTAAAATGTAGACCGTGTCAACTAAGACAGCTAGAGCCTTTTGGTTTCGGTAAAGAGAGAACATTTAGAGAATACGAAAGATATGCTGGAATAGACTTTAGTACAAAGAAGCTACAAGGGTATACACTAAAACATAAAACACCTCCAAACCCACCATTGGATGAAAATGAAGAATGGTCAGAAACACTACTACCATTCCAGAAATTCTGTGTAGATATACACAAAGATCATTTTAAATATGATGATTACCTATTCTGCGTAGTATCTTTTGAAGGAGATGCCGACGGAGATGTAATTCATAGAGAAGATTTTAATAAAGAGCAACTACAAAACTTGTTAGATGCAACTCCAGACGGAACATTTATTAATATATGGAAAGAATTTTATGGCCCAATGCCTGCTAAAGTAATTGTATGGCCTAACTCTAAAAAACATGGTTATGTCGATAGATTTGAGTACCGATTTGATGCAGTCTAAAATATTTGTACATCTCCCAGCTTATAGGGAGCCTGAACTAATACCCACTATTGAAGATGCATTAGCCCAAGCAGCAAACCCAAAAAGAATTATATTCGGTATTTGTAGACAATATCACCCTGATGATGACTTTGATAATCTGGATAAGTACAGAAAAGATAAGAGATTTAAGATCTACGATATTCCTCATGAAAAAGCAAAAGGTCTGCCTTATGCAAGAGCAATTATTAATGAGAAACTGCTAGAAAATGAAGATTACGTACTTCAATTAGATTCTCACCATAGATTCATTAAACATTGGGATAAAGAGCTAATTACAATGCATTCTAACCTGGAAAAGGACGGGTATAAACCATTATTAACAGGTTATTTACCTGAGTATAAGCCATTTGAAGAACCTAACGGTAGAACCGATGTTCCATGGTTTACAAGATTTAATAGTTTCTATCCACACGGTACTATTTTTATACAACCTACCTTACTAAGAGGATGGGAAAGTATGAAAAAACCAGTACCTGCCAGATTCTGCTCAGGACACTTTTGCTTCGGTAGAAACGAATGGGCTAAAGAAATAAAGCATGATACTGATATATACTTTGCAGGAGAAGAATTAAATTTAACTGTTAGAAGTTACACTCATGGGTATGACTTATTTCACCCTCATAAAATAGTTATTTGGCATGCTACTATGAGAGAAGAAAGGGATGGCATCTTAGCATGGGATGATCAACATAAAAGAGGAGACAACACATGGTATACTCAACAAGATATAGGAAGATCTAAAATCAGACAACTACTAAGAACTGAAGATAATGGATTTGACCTTACAGGGTATGATTTAGGAACAGTACGTAGTTTACTACAGTATGAAAAATATGCTGGTATTAATTTTAGATTAAAAGCAGTACAAGAGTACACAGCAAGAGATAGGTACCCCCCCAATCCTCATTATTTATCTCAAAAATTATGGGAAGATTCATTTATGAAATCCACATACCATTTAGTAAATATAACACCAGAAGATTTACCGGGAAAAGATTATAATTTTATATTAGTAGCATTTGATGATAAAGAAGGAATTAACATAGAAAGCCAGTACTTAGAAAGAGTTGAAATAGAAGAGTTTTTTACAATAGGAAAACCAATACATTTTGAAAAATCAATCCTTAGTGCCAAAGTACCTGCAAAAGCAGTATACTGGGGACATAGTGAGAAAAGAGGTTGGGCTGAAAGAAAAGAAATAAACTTGAATAATGATTAACATAGCAATATACGGATCCCATAATGCTGCCATCGCTGTGGAAAAAGACGGTGAGATAGTTCTTGTATTAGAGTTAGAAAGATTTGTAAACAGCAAGAATCAAGGACTCTCTCAGTATATTACTTACAAACCATATGATATACTATGGTATAGTAAATACTTAGCACAGTATGTTTGTAAAAAGTTTAATGTTGAACAATTTGATCATTGTTTCCATCAACAAACAGAGGTAGTTATAGATGAAGTTGAATACAAGTTATTCAAAGATTTTCCTGCTAAACACTACATAGAAGGTAAACACCATCATTCACATGCTTCTGGAGGACTGTACCAATCCCCATATAAAAAAGCTTTAATTTTTTCTTTTGATGGAGGAGGTAATGATGGCTTTTTTAACATATACCTTGGTAAGAAAGGTAAAGAATTAAATTTATTAGAATGTATAACCCACCCTAGAAGTGAATCACCTCATGAATTTTTAGATTTAGGTCTACCTTATATGCTGTTTGGTCACTATTTAGCAGAAATAAAACAAGAAGTAGACATCTCAGCAGGAAACCTTGTATACCCAGGTAAAATGATGGGCTTAGCTTCATATGGGGATATTAGAGATGAATGGATACCTCCTTTAACAGAGTACTTTTTAACTCAAATAAACGGTTTAACATACAAAGAACCTCTTGATAAATTAGGAAAAAATATAGGTTTAGTATTTGATAAAGATAGTAGAATTGGAGGAAAAGAAGGGCAAGATTTAGCAGCATCCGTTCAAAAAGCCTGGGAAGATGTATTTTTATCTTATGCTGTTCCTTATATGGAAAAATGGCCAGATCACCCAATTATATTAACTGGAGGATGTGCTTTAAATATTATTTTAAATACAAGAATAAAAGAAGAATTTAAAAAAGAAGTATTTGTAGGTCCAAATCCTAATGATTGTGGATTAGCAGCAGGAATGTTACTAAACAACATAAGACCTTTAGAACCTGTCGACTTAACTTATGCAGGAACAGAATTATTAGATAAAGATCTTCTTTCCGAATATGTTAATATATCTCATAATACAACAAGTAGTTTTTTAGATAATGATGAGTTAGTTAAAGACTTAATTAAAGGTAAAATAGTAGGAGTAGCAAGAGGAAGAGCTGAACATGGACCAAGAGCTTTAGGGAATAGAAGTATTATATGTGATCCAACAGTAGCTAATATGAAAAACATACTTAACAAGAAAGTTAAAGGTAGAGAATACTACAGACCATTTGCACCAGTAGTAAGACTAGAAGATGTTAGTAAGTATTTTGAATTTGAAGGAGAAGCTAGATGGATGTCTTTTTGTCCAAAAGTTAGAGAGGAATATAGAGACAAACTAAAAGCAGTTACACATATTGATGGAACAGCACGAGTACAGACAATAACTTCCGCACAAAATCCATGGTTATATGAACTATTAACTAAGATGGATGAAAAAACTGGGATAGGGGTACTACTAAACACATCTTTTAATGTAGCCGGTAAACCAATATTAAGTACTGCAAGAGATGCATTTGAAATATTTCATACAAAAGAAATGGATAGATTAATAATAGAAAATTATTATTTTAAAAAATACAGATGAATCAAAATCAAGAATATACTATTTATACTGAGTATAATTCAGCCGGTTATGAATGGTACCTAAATAATGCAGATCCAAGTAAGGCTGTAGATATAGCATTAAACTTAATAAATTTAAATAAATTAAAATGACAATGGATTTAATTACTGAAGCATTACATTATATAGGTAAGAATCATCCTACATATAAAGCAGTTCAAATCGGAGCTATGGACGGAATCAATTTTGATGATACTCGAGGGTTTTTTGATATGTACAAATGGGAAAGTATATTAGTTGAACCTATTCCTGAAATATTTGAAGAACTTAAAGTAAATCTTAAAGATAGAGAAAATATAATATACGAAAACAGTGCAATTGGCCCAAAACAAGGGAAATTAACAATGCTTACAATTCCCTCCTCAGCTATCAAAGAATATGATTTGCATCCCGGATATAAAGGTATGAGTGCTACTTATCCTTTGAAAAACGGTTTTGGTAGTGACTACGAAAGAGATATCGAAGTTAAAACAAAATACGGTAAGGATATAGAAGTCGACTGTATTACTTTTGATCAATTAGTAGATAAACACAGTTTTAATGATGTAAACATATTAGTTTGCGATGCTGAAGGATACGATTGGGAGATTTTCAAAGAAATAGATCTATCTAAATATAATTTACAATTCATTAGATTAGAGTATATGAATTTATCTAAAGAAGAAAAAGAACAACTTATTCAGAAATTAGAATCTAATGGGTATAAATATACTATTGGAACTCAAGATATAGATGCTGTTAAAAAAGAGGTATATGATAAACTTAATAAACCTGCAATAGAGTCTTCTTTTGTTGAATCATCCCCTAAAGAAAATTCAAAACAAAAATCAAATGTTACTATAGTATCCGGATTATGGGACTTAGGTCGAACAGATAGAGGTTTTGAGGGAGTCTACATTCCTAGATTTAAAGAGTTTCTTCAAATGGATGCTAACTTAATACTTTTCCTACCGGAAGAGTTACATGAAATAGTATGGGAAATTAGAGAAAAGTCAAATACTAGGGTAGTTACTATGGGCTTAGATCAAATTAAAGATGGATTATTTGCTCCTCATTGGGATTATTGTCAAAAAATCAGAAACGACGATGAATGGAGAAATATTACAGGTACTGGAGGTTGGTTACAGGGATCACCACAACTAACCTATGAATATTATAACCCAGTAGTAATGTCAAAGATGTTTATGCTTCACGATGCTACTATATATAATGATTTTAATACCGAATTCTTTTTCTGGGTAGATGCAGGATTAACTATGACAGTAGATCATAAACTTCTTACTAATGGAGATATTATAGAAAAATTCATTGATCATGCTAATCCGTTCTTATTTTTATCTTTCCCTTATGCAAATCATGATGAATTTCATGGTTTTAAAGCAGATATGTTAGAATTGCACTGTAACACTGCACCACAATACTGTTGTAGAGGAGGATTATTCGGAGGACATAGAGAGCAAATAAGAGAAGCTAATGCAATGTACTACGGCCTACTAAATAATACCTTAGAGATGGGGTATATGGGAACTGAAGAGACTATCTTTACAATAATGGCTCATAAACAACCTCAAACTTACAGAAGGTTTATGTTAGACCCAAGTGGTCATATCTATAAGTTTTATAACCATATTCAAGAAGATAAAGTAAAGTTAGTAGAAATTGATTTAGAACATGCAGAGGATAAAAGGATTATAACTGATAAAAAATTAAAAGATACAGTAACTAATCTATATATGCTGACATTTAATTTTCCAAAACAAGTTAGGCATACAATAGAAACAATGAAACAAGCAAAAGAATGGTTAACTGAACCTAATCTATTCTTATTAGACAATTCTACTGATCAAGAAGCAAAAAAAGAGAATGTAAAGATATGTAAAGAACATAATTTTGAATATATTGATTTAAAATCTAATACTGGTATTTGCGGAGGAAGACAAGCTGCAGCAGAACATTTTCATGAATCAGGAGCTGATTATATGTTTTTCTTTGAAGATGATATGACAGTGAATCCACCTGATATGGAAGGTAGAATATGTAGAAATGGACTTAATAGGTATATACACGGTTTATACAAGACACTTCATAAAATAATGATATTAGATAAATTAGATTATTTAAAATTATCATTTACAGAAGTATATATGGATAATGATAAACAATGTGCTTGGTATAATGTTCCTCAGAATATTAGAACTAGAGATTGGCCTAATTACGATAAATTACCAGTCAACGGTTTGGATAAAAACTCACCACTAACTAAGTTTGATAAGATAAAGAATGTAGACGGAGTTTCTTATATTACTGGAGAGATTTATTATGCTAACTGGCCTCAAATCGTTAGTAAAGCCGGTAATAAGAAAATCTTTATAGATACTAAGTATGCTCATCCTTACGAACAAACTTGGATGTCCTTAGTATACCAACTGCAAAAAGAAGAAAAACTAACAGCAGCAGTATTATTAGCATCTCCAATATGGCATGAAAGAATAGCACACTATAAACCAGAAGAAAGACGAGAAAACTAGTAAAATAGTTGGAATTCTGATAAATAATCACTATATTATATAATATGAAGACAGTACTAAGATTCACAGCAGAATGGTGCGGACCATGTAAAGGCTACGCCCCTATATTTAAAGCAGTAGAAGATGCAGGAGTAGAAGGAGTAGAGTTTGTAACTATTAACATAGATACGGATACTACAGGAGCCGCCGCAGAGTACGGTATTAGAAGTGTACCCTCTACCATAGTAGATAACGGAGGAGATATTAAAAGACATATAGGTGTTATGTCTGAAGTACAGTTAATCAATTTCATCAATTAAAACCAAAATAAGTTATGTTAAGAAACCCAGATTCATTACCGGCAGGTGATACAGTTATTTCAGATCCAGCAATGGAACCTTACTTTATTACTCGTTCTCAAAATCACGAGTATACTGTATTTGAAAAAGTTATCAAAGGAGATAATGATACTCCCTACCTAAGAACAGTTTGTTACCCTTCGAAATTTAGAAGAGCTTTAAAAGTAATTATGAAAGAACTATTGGATTTTAAAGGTCAAACTAGATTTAATTCCTTAGAAGAGTATTTTAAGAAATGGGAGAAAATCAATGCTAAATTAGATAGTCTAACAATTTAAAACGTCCGCCTATACGTTACTAATACCTGGCAAATTAAAAATAAAAAATCATGGCAAAACATGTAGTTGTAAGTCTTAGTGGAGGGATGGACTCCTCAACATTACTATTAAGAGCATTAAAAGAGTACGATACAGTAACAGGTATCTCATTTGATTATGGTCAAAAGCATAGGGTAGAGCTACAAAGAGCACAATCATTAATTAATTATCTAGCAGATAATAATCATAAAGTAAAATATCGACAAATTAAATTAGACGGTTTAGCAGATTTACTAGACTCAGCTTTAGTGGAAGGAGGAGATGACGTACCGGAAGGACATTATGAAAATGATAATATGAAAGAAACTGTTGTACCTAACAGGAATAAAATGTTTGCTTCAATTACTCAAGCAGTAGCATTATCAGTCGCAAATAGAACAGGAGAAATTTGTGATATTGCTTTAGGAATTCATGCTGGAGATCATGCAGTTTATCCTGATTGTAGACAAGAATTTAGAGATGCAGATGATGCAGCTTTTAGAATTGGTAATTGGGAAGCTGATAAAGTAGGGTATTTTACACCTTACCTTGATACTGATAAATTAGGTATTCTTAAAGATGGTGAATATTTAGTTAAATGGTTAGGGTTAGATTTTGATGAAGTTTATAAGAGAACTAATACTTCTTACAAACCTTACCCTTCTGGTAATAGTGACTATAAGTCTGCTAGTAGTGTAGAACGTATTGAAGCATTCATAGCTTTGGATCGTAATGATCCCGTACAATATGAAGACGAAACCGGACCAGTCGATTACAGTATTGCGAAAAACCATGTTAAAGAAATCTTAGAAAATCACACTCTTACAGCAGACTTAGAAAGAGATTAACTAATATATGGAACACTTGTCTGAGAAGGTAGTATTTACATCAGAAGAATGTAGAAAGATATTAATTATTGCAACACCAAGATCGAGCTCTACAACATTAGCAAGAGAGTTAGGGAAGGTAATAAATGGTAAAGTAATATACGAACCATACAATAACTATCACCCGGTCTCATCTGCAATTAAATTCGACTCAAGTGTGTTACCGGATAGAGTAGTAGTGAAGACAATGATTCACCACAGTCTTAAAGGAGTGGATAGATACGGTAAGACGTTAAATGATAGAATGCAGAGCACCTTTTCTTTCTATCTGGAAGAAATAAAAAAATATGATAGGGTAATCTTACTTAGTAGAAAAGATATAAAAGGTGCATATGAAAGTTACAAGTATCATTTAGATACAAAACCACTAGGAAGATGGCACTCTCCTTACATGTATGAAAAAACAAATTTCGATGTTAGGGTTTATAATGAATTCTTAAAATGGAATAGCGCTATAATAGAATTCTCATTAGAAACTGGAATAGAGATAAACTGGTATGAAGACCTATATAGCGGAGACCTAAAGGAATTTAAAGAAGTAGTAGATCCCTGGAATTTAGGAGAGAGCTCTACTTCTATTTATAAGAAATTAACAAGTACAAAAAAATATAGGATCACTAATCAAAAAAATACATTAATATGATATACTGGTTTACAGGTCAACCCGCTCATGGTAAAACAGTACTAGCAAATTTGCTTAAAGAGCACTTAGAAAAGAATAAACTTTTTACATATAAATGCCTCAGAGTAGACGGCGATGATATGAGGGAGTTATTCTCTAATAAAGACTATTCAATTAAAGGACGAGTGGAAAATGTGGGGACAGCACAACGTATTGCTCACTACCTTCATAACCAAGGAGAGGATGTTATTGTATCGTTAGTAGCACCCTATATTGATCAAAGAGAAGATTTTAAAAAACTATTAGGAGATAATATTAAAGAGATTTATGTTCATACAACACAACGTAGAGAACGTGATCATTTTAAGGCTATAGCGTATTCAGCCCCTAAAGAGAACTTTATCGATATAGACACAACAGTGGATACTCCCAACGAATCTTTTGAAAAAATACTCAAACAGATATAATGGACAAGAAAGAAACATATTTCTGTGATATCGATGGAACTATCTTTAAATACAGAAAATTTGAAACTTATTTAGAATCAGAAGTTGAAGTAATAGAGTCTATGAAAGCTTATCTTATAGAAAAGAAAGCTCAAGGTCATATGATTATATTAACAACAGCCAGACCCTGGGATATGGAATTACATACACAGTGGGAACTAAGTACAAACAGTATACCTTATGATAGGTTAGTTATGGGTATAGAAAGAGGTCCTAGATATCTTATAAACGATATGGACCCTAAAAAACCAGGAGAAAGAGCAATATCAATTAATCTAATTAGAAACAAAGGAATATGAGTAAATTCAGCTTATTTATTGGAAGGTGGCAACCATGGCATGCAGGTCATAGATGGTTAATTGACCAGAGACTAAAAGAAGGTAAGAATGTATGGTTAGCAATTAGAGATATAGAACCTAATGAAAACCAACCTTGGACACCTCACGAAATACTAATGAATATATCAGAAGAACTAAAAGACTTAATATCAGAAGGAAGAGTAAAGATTACAATTATTCCTGATATTGAATCTATTAATTACGGAAGAGGAGTTGGATATGATATTATTGAGCATGTACCGCCCACAGAAATAAAAGAAGTATCAGCAACAAAGATTAGAGCTAAATTAAGAAAAGAAGGGAAATTGTGAAATACCTAATAGCCACTGCAAGATCAGGATCAACTAACCTACAAAAATATTTAGGGAAGATAATGCCATTAGAGCAAGTACAAAAAGCCCTAATACACAGAGTTCCTGAAAGGTATGGTTCTATGTTTGAGTATGCTGATAATTTACTAACTCATTTTCCAAACAGTTTTTTACTAGATAGAAGAGATAAACAGTTACAAGCAGAATCACTTTGTTTTAGAAAAATCAAATATGGAGATGCTTTTAAACACTACCACCATCAAGAATATTACGATACTTTAAATGATGATTATATTTCTAATGCAATAATTAATTTCGAAGAGCAATCTAAGGTTATTAAAGAGATTAGTTTGAAATATAAAATTAATATCTTATATTACGAAGACATCTTTAAGAATATAGAAAAAGTGCAAGAATTAGGTATTTATCATAAAAGACTCTATAATGAGTTTTTAGACCCTAAACATAAGTCACGGTTAATAAATCAAACACCAAAAACAATAGTATAAATGGTCGGTTACAGAAGACATATAGCAAAGACAGTATCATGGAGAATAATTGGTACATTAGATACAATAGTACTATCAGGATTAATAACAGGATCATGGACAACAGGGTTAACAATAGGAGGAATTGAAGTTATAACCAAAATGGTTTTATACTTTGCACATGAAAGAGCATGGTACCGCTTCAGTAAATTTGGAATAAAGAAGAAATGAGACAATTAGGATTATCAGCATTTTACCATGACTCAGCAGCCTGCTTAGTAGAGAATGGTAAAGTACTGTATGCAGTAGAAGAAGAAAGATTCACTCAAACAAAACACGACAGTGCATTTCCATATAACTCTATAGACTGGATTCTAAAAGAAGCTAAGTTAGAGATTGGCGATATAGATGAAGTATGTTGGTATGAACGTCCTAATGATAAGAAGAAAAGAGTAGATGAGATGTTTAGTAGACATCCATACAAAACATTTTTCTTAAAAAGACAATTTCGAAAAGATTTTGAACTTAATAATCCAAAAGTTTTATTAGAAAATCATTATGGTTATAAAGGAAAGATTAAATACATTCCTCATCATTTATCTCATGCTGCATTCGCTTATTACACCTCTAGTTACAAATCCGCTGCCATTCTAACTGTAGATGGAGTAGGAGAAGAACAAACAATTACAATCAATAAAGGAACTGGTAATGATATTAAATTACTAAAATCAATAAACTTCCCTAACTCATTAGGGATGTACTACTCAGCTATGACTTCTTTCTTAGGCTTTAAACCTAATGAAGGTGAGTATAAGGTTATGGGACTAGCAGCATGGGGGAATAAAACTAAATATACAGAACAACTTTCAAAAGTATTTAAACCTAAACTATACACGTTTGATATAGATTTAAAATACTTCCCTTGGGAGTATACTGATCAAATTATGTTTAATAAATCACTATGTAAACTGTTAGGAATGCCTAATCGACTACCTGAAGACGAGTTAACCCAAGACCACAAAGATTTAGCATCATCAGTACAGTATTTATATGAAAAATACTTTTTAAAATTAGTAGAACATACTAAACATTTAACTAAGGCGGAGAATTTATGTTTATCTGGAGGATGTGCTTATAATGGAGTAGCCAATGGGAAAGCCTATAAGTATTTTAAGAGTATACACGTGCCATTTGCACCCTCTGATGCAGGCTCAGCAATAGGAGCATGTTTGTATAGTAATAGTAAGAAAAGAGTAGATAATACATCTCCATTTTTAGGACCTTCTTATAGTAGAGGTAGAATTGAAGAAGCTATTAAACACAATATGTTATATATTAAAGTATACAACCTAAAGGAAGATATAATGCTCAAAAGAGTGTCTCAAATGATTCATGCCGGAAGAATTATATGTTGGTTTCAAGGATCAATGGAATTTGGAGCTAGAGCACTAGGTAATAGGAGTATTTTAGCAACCCCATTAGACCCTAATATGACAGTAAAGTTAAACGCTATTATAAAAAAGAGAGAAGGGTTTAGACCCTTTGCACCTTCTATTATAGAAGAAGAAGCTAGTAAGTATTTTGATATGAATGAACCATCGCCGTATATGAGCTTTGTGTTTCCGGTAAAAAATAAATACCTAAAAGCTATTACTCATATCAACAATTCAGCTAGAGTACAGACAGTTAATAAGGATTTTAATCCTAAGTATTATAAACTACTAAAAGCGATGAAAACAGTATCTAATCATCCAGTAGTACTTAATACATCTTTTAACTTGAAAGATCAAGTTATAACAGATTCACCGGAAAGAGCTATAAAAAGATTTCTTTCTAGTGAAATGGATGCATTAGTAATTAATAATTTTTTAATATTTAAGAAATGATAAAATGGATAAAGCGAAAAATCGCAGAATACAAAAGAGAGAAAGCATACCAAAGAAAGATTAAGGAATTAAAGAAAAGAGATCCTTTTACATATAAAAACTTTTAATGGGAATAGTTGTTTATTAACAGTATATTTCTTATATTGTATATGACAATAGTGTCGTAGCACCACTTTAAAAACACTAATATGAATAAATTTCAATCTACTAAAGTCTTCGATGGCTTTTCTACTGTCTTTCGACAGTGGCGTGCAGAATCAACACACTGCAAGTACCTTCATGGATATGGAATATCTTTTAAAATTTGGTTCGAAGGAGAATTAGACGAACGCAATTGGGTCTGGGATTTCGGAGGAATGAAAAGAGCAAAAGGTCAAATTGATGGAAAATCTGCTAAAGCATGGATGGACCATATGTTCGACCATACTTTCCTTGTAGCCGAAGATGATCCTTTCTTAGAATCTTTTCTTAAAATGGATGAAGCAGGAGTAGCTCAGGTAAGAGTAATCCCCGCAACAGGAGGAGAAAGATTCGCTCAATTTATATACGATAAAATAAATCCTTTTATCTTAGAGGAAACCGAAAATAGAGTAAAAATAGCAAGAGTAGAATTTAGAGAACACGCAAAAAATACAGCAATCTATGAGCCTAGGTAGAGTAGAAGACTACGAAAAGAACTTACCAATTGTAGAGATATATACCGCAGTACAGTCAGAAGGCTCAAGAGCTGGTTACCCAACTGTGGTAATAAGAACTACTGGTTGTACCCATAGATGCTACTTTGGTGAAGGAGGTTGGTGTGATAGTTGGTATACTTCTATTCACCCGGAAAAAGGCCAATACTGCTTCAACGACATTATTGCAGCGTATAAGAAAAACCCTCATATAACAGAAATGATGCTAACTGGAGGATCTCCTACGATGCATGGAAAACTTGTTAATGAACTAACCCACTTTGCTAATGAAAATAATATATTTATTACAATCGAAACTGAAGGAAGTCATTTTCTCCCTACGGATTATCCTATCAATCTGCTTTCTATCAGTCCCAAATTCTCTAATTCGGTACCTGTACTTGGAGTGGCAACACCACAAGATAAGATTACGGACGAAAGGATGATAAAACAACATAATAAGTTTAGACTTAATTATAAAGCAATAGAAAACTCAATAAATTATCATTTAGATTATCATATTAAACCGGTATGGGATGGAAAAGACGAAGAAGCTTTAATTGAAATTCTTAGTTTTAATACTAAACTTAAAATTCCTAGAGATAAGGTGTACTTTATGCCAGCAGGCGACACTAGAGAAAGTTTACAAAAATCATATCCATTAGTATTTGACTGGGTAAGGGATAATGGACATAGAATGACCTGGAGACCACATATCATAGCCTTCGAATCCCAAAGAGAAGTATAATGAGTTATATAATAGGAAATGCCTGTGTGAGTACTTGTGACACCTCCTGTGTAAATGTCTGCCCAGTTGCTTGTATTCACGGCCCTATTAATATAGATGGAGAAGGAGCAGAAGTTGCAAATATGACAAAAGAAGAGCTTATAGGAAAGAGCTTATATATTAATCCTGATGAATGTATTGACTGTGGAGCTTGCATCCCGGAATGTCCTGTCGACGCAATATATGGATCAGAAGAAGAAGCAATAGAAGCAGGAGAATTAAAAGCAGTTAACAATAATTATGAATTTTTTAATTTAAAATATGACAAATAACGATTTTATACAATGGTGCAGAGGTTTTGTAAATGGAGCACATTCATTTAATATTTTACCAAAGCAGTGGACAGAATTTAAAGAAAAATTAACAACCGTTAAGGATAACACTCCAACAACATGGATCACTACACCAGGATGGTCTCAAACTACAACATGGGAGTAAAAAAAATATACTTAACTTATGATGATGTAGATTCTTTATTAGATAAGATTTATGAACAGGTAGAGGATGAAGGTTTTAAACAAGTAACTGGAATTCCAAGAGGAGGAACTATTCTCGCCATTTTATATTCTCATAAATACGGAATAAAATATACTCATAATATAGTTAACGAATCAGACCTATTAGTATTAGATGATATAGCAGATTCAGGAGCTACTCTAAAAAAGGAGAGTGAACTCTACCCTGATGTTACGTTTGCTACTCTACATTATAAAGCTGAGTCAGTATATGAACCAGAGTATTACGCAAAATACATTATTGCAGAGTATGGCTGGGTTGTGTACCCATGGGAGCAAAGTAATTCAAATCCCATACAAGATTATTTGGAAAATTAAAAAAAAATTCTTATATTAAGATATATGAAAAGATTTATAGAAGGAACAGAATTAGTTAAAGCAGGTTATGCTAACGGAATATCAACACAGTTAGCAGATTTACAACCTGAGTTCGGAATGCAAGCATCTTTGACAGCAAAAGAAAAGCAAGGCATAATAGATTTAGCAGCAGTACAGTATGGAAACTTTCTAACTGCACTAGGTTGTGATTGGAAGAATGATCCTAACTCATCTGATACTCCTATGAGAGTAGCAAAAGCTTATGTTAATGATTTATGGAAAGGAAGATATGAACCGTTAACAGACATTACAACATTCCCATCAGATGGTTATGACGGAATTGTACAAGAGAGCAATATACCTTTAACTTCTATGTGCTCTCACCATCACCAGACAATTGGAGGTAGAGTAAGTATAGCATATGTTCCATCTAAAGATGGTAAGGTAGTTGGTCTGTCTAAACTAAACAGGATAGTAGAACACTTTGGAAGACGAGGAGCAATACAAGAACAATTAACAGTCGCTATCTGGAACGCAGTAAATAAAATATGTGAAGGAAATATAGGAGTAGCTGTAATGATAGATGCTACTCATAATTGTGTAAGTTGTAGAGGAATAAAACATCACAGCGCATCAATGCAGACAGCGAAACTTACAGGATGCTTCTTAGAAGAATCTTCAGCTAGAGCAGAATTTTATAATAATATTAAATTAGCATATAAGTGTAAAAATTAAAAATAATGAATATAAAAAGACAAATTGCTGTAATTAATCAATCATATAAAATAAATAAAAGATTACAAGTAATAGAAAAGAAAATTGATATAGTATTAGAAAAAATTAAAAATAATGAGTAAACAATTAAAATTATTTCCAGATGAAGCAGATCACGTATGGGTTAACGATTACGTTCCATTCGTATCAGAAGTAGAAAAATTTAACGACGTATTTAATAAACCTAACAATTATGAGCCCACTATTCCGATTAAAAAAGAATGGCAATTCGTATACGACTTTATCCTCGAAGAACTTGAAGAATATAGAGAAGCTTGCGAACGAGGCGACATTGTGGAAATTCTGGACGCTTTGTGCGATATTGCTTATGTTTCCCTTGGGAACGGTACTATGTTACATGGCCTTAAAGACAAGATATGGCCAGCCTATCAAGAAGTACAAGGAAGTAATCTTAGTAAAGCTTGTAAAACTAAAAAAGAAGCCATACAGACCGTCAGCGAAAGAAGTCAGGAGCAAAGTGAGGCCTGTCATTTTGAGAAAGTTGAGGAAGGAAGGTATATTGTCTATAGAACAAGAGACAGAAAAGTAATGAAAAGTATCAACTACTATAGACCAGACCTTACTCAATTCTTTACAACTGATGAGTTAAAGAAATTTCACCAACCTGAAGCAATTATATAATGAGCCTTAAATTAGAAGAACACGTAGTTTATATAGAATCAATGAAAACTGATATGATTCCTTATAGTGTAGTTAAACAATATTTAGTAGAGACAGTTGCAGAGCAACAACCTGCATTAGATAATATTACTAATACAGTCCAGAAAGCAGAGACCGAAATATTTACTGCGTTAAATGACTTAACAAAAGAACTTGGGAACCTAAATAAGTTATGATAAAAATAGCACACGAAAGTCCTAAAAGTATATTTAATAAAGTTCAACAGTATACTGATTATGATTATGCTTTAGTACATTTGTTTGAAGAAGATAAAGAATACTTGCAGCAATTCAAAACTGCAATTTCGAATGGACGTGAAGTTATTTTAGATAATTCAATATTCGAATTAGAAGAAGCATTTGATGCTGAAGAGTTTGCTAAATGGATTAAACATTTAAAACCTACTTGGTACATAGTCCCAGATGCATTGGAAAATAGTGAAAAGACTCAAACTCAAATGCATTCTTGGTTATTTGATCACAAGGGTTTGCCTGGGAAGATGATTGGAGTAGTACAAGGTAAAACATATGATGAAATAGTAAACTGTTATAAGTATATGGATAGATCTGCAAATGTAGATATGATAGCAATATCTTTTGATTATTCGTATTACATAGAGTCTTGTCCTCATCCTAACAAGTATGTTAGTTGGATGTTAGGACGTGTTAAGCTACTAGGAGATCTACTCAGAGACGGTATTATAAATACTGACAAACCTCATCACCTTCTAGGTTGTGGATTACCTCAAGAATTTAGCTTCTATAAGAATTCTAATTATGATTGGATATATTCTTTAGATACTTCCAATCCAATAGTACACGGCATAAAGGGAATTGAATATGGTTCTGAAGGACTTTGGGATAAGGAATCTCAAAAGTTATTTGAATTAATAAATTATAAAGTTGAAGATTGTAATAAGATAATGACTAATTTACAGAAATTTAAATGGTTTACTAATGGAAACTAAATTTTGGATAGCATTCTTTAGCCAGACAGGAGCAGAAATAGCAGACATAGCAGAAAGACTTGGCAGATGGCCTGATAGAATTATTACTAATGATAGACCTGATCACCTTAGAACTATAGACCCTAGAATAGAAGAGAAAGGTTATTTTACATTTAATAATAACCCTACAGAAGATGATTATTTAGAAGTATTACAGTATATACCACAAGCTTTTATTACTCTGCATGGTTGGTTAAGAATAATACCTAAAGAAGTATGCATTACCCATGAGATATATAATGGCCACCCAGGATTAATTACTAAATACCCAGAACTTAAAGGTAAAGATCCTCAAATGAGAGCATTTAAAGCTAAACATAAGGTAATGGGTTGTGTTATACATAAAGTTACTGCTGGGGTAGATGAAGGAAAAGTACTAAAAGAAATATATTTTAATGCTTGGAGAATTACAGAAGAAGATATGTGGAAAACTTTAAAAGATAGATCTTTATATCTCTGGGATGAATTTTTAACTAAATTACTAGGTATTCACAAATAATTTTCGTATATTAAAATAAAAGTTATATAGTGATAAAAAGAATAGCATTAGTTGGAGCAAGCAGTACTGGTAAAACTACTGTATATGAGTTATTAAAAGGTAGGTTACCTAAATACGAATTCGTAAATGAATCTACTAGAACTGTAGGTAATTATGGATTTCCTATTAATGAAAAAGGAACAGATGCTACTCAATTAGCTATTAGTTGTTTTCATTTAGAAGCTTTACTTCAATCTCATAATCAAGTATTAGATAGATGTTTTATGGATGTTGTAGTTTATTCTGCTTATATGGCAGATATAGAAGATATAACTTATCGATATATAGAAGATACTTGGAATAGAATAAAAAACGAATATACCCATTACATATACTCTCCTATTGAATTTGATTCAGTAGATGATGGCACTAGGAGTGTAGATGAAAAGTGGAGAAAGAAAATAGATACTAAATTTGTGGAGGTATTAAAAGGTATACGTCAGCCCTATTTGACGGTAACGGGCTCTCCTATGCAAAGGGTAGAGCAAATACTAAAATTTATAAATTAAATAATATGAAAAACCTAACATTAATATTAATACTACTATTTTCATCTACTAGTGGGATAAGTCAAATAGTTGAAACAGATATATTTAGGGTAGAGTATAGTCAATTCAAAGAACAGCCATTATGGGTTGAATATGTAGTACAATGTCCTAACGGAAAAGCATCAAGAGTAGGAATGGATTTTTGGGAACCAGAAGGTATTAGAACTTCTGATGATGATGATTATAAAGGCAATATATACGATAAAGGTCATCTAGCACCAGCAGCAGCCTTTAGTTGTAATAAAGAGATGTTACTTAAAACATTCTCATACCTAAACTCAGCTTTACAGCATGAGGGATTAAATAGAGGTCAATGGAGTAGATTAGAAACTTTTGAAAGAGATGCTTCAAACTTTTTTGGTGAAGAAGTTAAGGTAAGAGTAGACGTTCTATTTGAAGGTGAGTTAGAAGTATTACCAACTGGTGCAACAGTCCCATCAGGATTCAGAAAAACTATTACTATTGGGAATACAGAGAGAGTGTTTGAATTTCCTAATATAGATACTAAAGGAACAAAGTGGATAGATTATATAATAAAATAATAAAATGAGCAAAGTAAAAAATTATCAAGAAGTAATAGATATTGCATCAAAACATTTAGGAAAGGTAGGAGGATCTGGATATAAGGATACCTACTCTCCTGAACTACTAGTGAAAATACCTAGAAATTTAAATAGACAAGGTTATGGATTAACTGGATCTGAATTTGTAGGGGTAGATACTTGGAATGCTTACGAAGTATCGGCAATCACAACTAAAGGACAACCTGTGGCAGGTATGTTGAAGATTGTATGTAATGCCTCATCTGAATTTCACGTAGAATCTAAGTCTATAAAACTATACCTAAACTCATTTAATATGACTCGTATCGGCGATACAGCAGCAGACTGTATTACAGGTATTGAAGCAAGAGTAAAGAGAGATTTAGATGAACTACTAGACACTACAACTACAGTAACATTTTATGGTTCTGATTTAGAAACAGAACCAATGTCATTTGATAGTTATGAAGATATTGCTGAATTGACAGATTTAGATACTATAGATTTTACAGCATTCGAATCAGATTCAAATCAATTAGACGTAGAAGAACATAATCAAACATCAGAGATCAAATGGACTTCTAACTTATTAAGGTCTAACTGTAGAGTTACAAACCAACCCGACTGGGGAGATATTTACATTAGAATAAAAGGCAAAAACCTACCAACACCAGCATCTATTGCTAAATATATTGTTAGCCACAGAACTGTAAGTCATTTTCACGAAGAGATATGTGAAATGGTGTATAAACACCTTTCTGATGCATTTGAACCTGAGAATTTAATGGTAGCATGTCTTTATACCCGAAGAGGAGGTTTAGATATTAATCCAATTAGAGCAACCCATACCTACCTAATACCCGAATTCTTTACTAACCCGGAATTTATAATTCAAAAAACACTGAGACAGTAATGGATATAAAAATTAAAGAAGAGTATATTCTTATAGCAGAAAGGATCCCACCAGGAGATAATTGGGAGTTAGAAATAGATAAGGAAGAGATTATAGAAGGATTAGTTCCTACATTAACAGCTTATCTTCGAAAAACTAAATTTAAAGGAGATTACAAATTATCTCCTCTAAAAGGAAAGTTATATGCTATCAAAGAACAGGAAATTATCGTTAAAGAACCAGAAGTAGAAAAGTTTGATCTTTACGGAGAAATCTAAGAGTACAGTTGTTTTCCTGCAATATTTTTCGTATATTTATAGTATATAAAATTGATAAAACGGTTATGGAGTTAGAAAAAAAATATTACACAGTCCAAGATAAAGAGACTTTAAATCTATTATACAAACACATTACTGACTCAGATGTAATAGCAGTCGATACTGAGACGACTGGGCTAAATCCTCGAAAGAATAAAATCGTAGGATGGTCTGTTTCCGGAGATGAAGGTGTAGGGTTTTACTTACCCACTCTAGTATATAATTTTGAAGCCGATGAACTTCAAGTACAGACGATAGATGGACAATCTACAGAAGTAATCTCCAAAAACCTACTTAAACTACTTAAAGGAAAGAAACTAGTATTTCATAATGCTTCCTTTGATGTTCAGTTCATAAAAAATTACTTCGGAGTTGACCTTATAGAAGATATATGGGTTGATACTGGTTTACTTGTTCATACTGTCTATGAAGAAGGAGCCTTTGGATTCGGAAATCCATTTGGCCTAAAATCAATCGCTATTATGAATCAGGAAGCTCTAGGCCTGAACGTAGAAGAAGCAGCCAACCAAGAGCAAATAGAACTAAAAGAATCAATAAAGAAAAATGGTGGAGAAACTACTAAACTTAAGTATGAAATATATAAAGCAGATCTTGACATACTTTCTAAGTACGCTGCTGCTGATACTGACCTTACCCTTCGTATTTGTAATTTATATTTGGGTAAACTTAGAGATGAAGGCTTGGAAAAATTCTTCTTTGAAGAAGAGGTAATGCCTGTGTATCGTGAAGTTACTGTACCTATGGAAGCTACTGGAGTAGACCTAGATATGGACCTACTTCATGAAACTCATAAAAACATCACAGTAGATTTAGCGAAGAATAAAAAAATAGTAATGAAGAGCCTACTAGATACTTCAGAAGCTAAGAAATGGGTTGTAGATACATCTATGTCTACTTACCCCCCCTCTCATAAAGGTAATTGGGCACAACAACTAGCTATAAGGTATTCTCTATCTTTACCTAAGAGTGAAAAGACTGGTAAGTTTTCTATTACATCAAAACATGTAGAAGCTTTAGATGACGGGCCTGTTAAAGAGTTCTTAAAGACTGGAGATATTGAATTATTAGATAGTTTAGAAGTAGCTCGTATTTCTATGTCGATGTGGAAAGAATCTAATGACGGAGACCATATTAATATTCAATCCAAAAAACATTTAGGAGAAATCTGTTTTAAGTATATGGGTATTAAAGCTAAGTCTCAAACAAGAAAAGGACAAGATCAATTCGATATGAGCATGTTGGAGGTATTATCAAAGACTTATGCTTGGGCAGAGAATCTACGTATCTATAATAAACTACTAAAGATTAAATCTACTTATGTAGATAGGTTTATAGATAGGTCTGAAGATGGCAGATACTACTTTTACTTTAAGCAGAACGGTACTGTATCAGGTAGGTATGGATCAGATGCTCAACAATTACCTAAAACTAAAGAAGAAGGAGAAGATGCTCCAATTATCATTAGGTATAATAATATAGTAAGAGCATTTCTAATTGCTGGAAAAGGACGTAAAGTAATCGATTGTGATTACGAATCTTTAGAACCACATTGCTTTGCATCAGTATCAGGAGACAAAAAATTACAAGAAATCTTCAACAACGGATGGGATTTTTATTCTTATGTTGCTATTCAAACTGAAAAACTAAACGAACAAAGAAAAAGATTTCCTAACGGAGTATCAGCAGATAAGAAAGCAGATAACTACCTTAAGAAACTAGATGTAACAGCACGTAATAAAGCTAAAGCCTATTCATTAGGGGTAGCATACGGAATGGAAGCATTTGCTCTTAAGATGACATTAGGAGTAGACCAAAAGACTGCTGAAGGACTTATAAAAGGTTACTTAGAAGGATTCCCAGGCTTAGCTGAATGGAGAGAAAATTCTAGACTTCAAGTTAAAGCTCATGGTTATATTAAAAATTCTGTTGGTAGAGTAAGGCATTTACCTAAAGTGCAGAAGATCTACACTAAGTATCAAGATCAATTCTTAGATTGGAGATTTAGAAAGAACTTAGAACCTCAATATGGTAGAGCTCAAGTATTACAGGTATATAGAGACTTTAGAAACGGACTTAATAACTGTTTAAACTTTCAACTTCAGTCATTAGCAGCATCAGTGGTAAATAGAGCTGCAGTCAAGATTAACTTAAAGGCTAAAGAACTAGGGATAGATGCAATTGTTCAAGCACAGGTTCATGATCAATTGATTATTAATATTGCAGAAGAAGATGCAGATAGATTTGCACCCTATGTACAAGAGCTTATGGAAACGACTACTGAATTAGAAGGTGTAACCTTAAAAGCACCTCCAGAGATAGCGAATAACTGGCAAGAAGGCCATTAATAGCTAAAAAGATGGATATTAAACAACGAGGCGTGTATGGAGTATTAAATGAGATGAAATTGTTAATGTATATTGGTTCTTCAACTCTTCCTTTACATATATTAGAGTATAATCATAGAAATTGTAAACAGAAGAATTACATTGGTACTAACTTTAGAAATAAACTAAGTCAGGTAGGAAAAGATTGGAAATTCTTTTGGATAATTAAACCATATGATTGTGATTTAAGAGAAATTGAAACAAGAGAAGGAGAATTAATACGTAAATATATTCCTCTTTTGAATATAGATAAAACACCAATAAAATCTTCTATTAAGTATGGAAGAATTAAATAAAAAAAAAAGTATGATTAGAACAGCAGAGTGTATTACACCAGATCACCCGGATAAAATATGTGATAGAATTTCAGATGCAATACTAGATGCATGCCTAGAACAAGACCCAGATGCAAGAGTAGCAGTAGAAACAATGGGAGGACATGGAATTATTTCTGTAACAGGAGAGTTAACAACAACAGCATATGTTGAAATCCCAACTATTGTAAGACAGGTATACGGAGAGGAAATAGGAATACAGACTAACATAGTCAGACAGAGTCCTGAAATATCTCAAGGAGTAGATACTGGAGGAGCTGGAGATCAAGGTATTATGATAGGATATGCCTGTAACGAAAACGAGGAATTGGTTCCTCAAGAATATTACTTAGCTAGAAATTTATGTAAGGCTATGTACGCGATGTATCCATACGATGGTAAAACCCAAGTTACGATGGATGGCAACTCACTTAGAGTTGTTTGTTCATTCCAAAATGCACCAACTGAAATGTTAGATGGATTTGTTAGAGGATTCTTCAGTAGATATCCTCAGTACCACATTGAAGCATTACATATTAATCCAGCTGGGGAGTGGTCAATAGGAGGCTTTGCAGCAGATACAGGATTAACTGGTAGAAAATTAGCAGTAGATAATTACGGACCTCGTATACCATTAGGAGGAGGAGCATTTTCCGGAAAGGATAGTTCTAAAGTAGATAGATCAGGAGCATATGCAGCAAGAAGAGTAGCAGTAGACTATCTTAAGAAATATAATGCTAAAGAAGTATATGTAACATTAGCTTATGCAATTGGACATAATGAACCTTTACAGGCAACAGCATTTGTAGATGGAAGAGAGATGTTTATAGAAGATTATGATCTATCTCCAAATGGAATAGTAAAATTATTAGATTTAAAAACACCTAAATTCGCAAAAACAGCACAATGGGGACACATGGGACAGAACTTTTCTTGGGGATAGTTGCCTAAGAAGTATTTTCTTCGTATATTTATAATATGAAGGATCTACTCCAGAGAGATTATTCACAATTTTTTTTAACCGATGACCTTAGGGCATCATAAATTTTTAATGATATGAGTACATTATTTTTAGAACGTAATCCGTTCGATATTTTAGTCCGCAATTTTTTGCAAACAGCTAACCATTACCAACCGTTAGCAGAATCCAAATTACCTCACCCAGTAGATATTTACGAAAAAGAAAACGGCTTAGGCTTAGACATTGCCTGTACCGGAATTCCAAAAGAAGATATTGAAATAGAGATTGAAGGTAACATAATTAGAGTTAATTACGACAAAAACAGTTCCGATTGTCAATGTAACTCAGACTGTGAGTGTAAATCACCTGAGTACATACATAAAGGTATTGCTAAACGATCATTCAACTTAGGTTGGAAGATTGATAGTAGATTTAATCTTTCAAAAGCAACAGCCGACTTCAAAAACGGCCTATTACAAGTTATAATCCCTTTTGCTAAAGGATCAGAGCCAAGAACTTTGAAAATTAGCTAAATAAATCCATTTGGAGTTGGATCCCTCATTTATTTTTACTATATTAATTAAATAAACGTTATCTAAATATGAAAAAATTAAATCCTTGTAATGATAGAATTATAATAAAATCTATCGACGATGGAGAACAAATGTACGGTTCAATCGTAGTACCTGATATGGGAAAAGAAAAACCAGAAATGGGCACAGTAGTAGCTATAGGCCCAGGCCGAATATCCGATTACGGCAAATTAATTTCCGTTAGGTCTTGTAAAGTAGGAGATGTAGTACTAATTCCTAAAATAGGTTCTATGCGAATTGACTTCGAAGGAGAAGAGTACCTAATAGCACAAGATAGAGAAATTTTAGCAGTAATTAAAAAATCAAAAGAGTAATATGAGCAATAAAATTTTATTTTCCGATGAAGCTAGATTAAAACTAGTAACCGGAGTAGAAAAGTTATCAAAGGCAGTAACAGCCACTTTAGGGCCATCAGGCCGTAATGTAATTATAGAGCAAAAGCAAGGCTTTCCTATATCATCTAAGGATGGAGTTACAGTAGCCAAAGGTATCGAATTAGAAGATATTGAAGAAAATATCGGAGCACAGTTAGTTAAACAGGCTTCGATTAAAACAGCAGACGCAGCAGGAGATGGTACAACAACATCTACCTTGTTAGCAGCATCAATTTACCAACAAGGATTAGAAGCATCTAAAGACAATACAGTTAATTTAGTAGACCTTAAAAGAGGTATTGATAAAGCAACTGTTAAAGTAATTGATGCATTAGAGCTTCAATCTAAAGAAATTACGGATGAAGGGCAGCTTAAACAAATAGCTACCATTTCAGCTAATAATGATTCCGAAGTAGGGGAACTGATTTCCACAGCCATGGATAAAGTAGGTCGTGACGGTGTCGTTACGATTGAAGAGTCGAAAACAGGAGATACGTATTTAGAAACAGTTGAAGGAATGCAATTCAACAGAGGTTATAAGTCTCCATATTTTGTTACTGATAATAGTTCTATGCAAGCTGTCCTTCAAAATCCGTTAATACTAATCACAGATAAGAAACTTACGCAAGTAAAAGAATTACTTCCTATATTAGAAGGATGCTCTAATAAGAATAAATCATTACTGATTATTGCAGATGATATAGACGGTGAAGCACTTTCTACTCTAGTAGTAAATAAAATGAGAGGTATCTTAGGGTGTGTAGCAGTTAAATCTCCTGAATTTGGAGACAGAAAGAAAGCTATGCTAGAAGATATCGCTACATTAACAGGAGGTACAGTAATCTCAGGAGAGAAAGGAATGAGATTAGATAAATATAAACCTGAGTGGTTAGGTTCCGCTAAGAAAGTAACTGTTGGTAAAGATAACACAACTATTATTGACGCTAATGGAGACCAAGCATCAATCGAACAAAGAGTATCAGAGATACAGACTCAAGTAGATGAAACTAAATCACCATACGAGAAAGAAACTTTACAAGATAGATTAGCAAAATTCGTAGGAGGAGTAGCTATCGTATATGTAGGTGGAATGACTGAAGTTGAAATGAAAGAAAAAAAGGATCGTGTAGACGACGCTCTTCACGCAACAAAAGCAGCCTTAGAAGAAGGTTTCTTACCTGGAGGAGGAGTAGCATTACTAAGAGCGAGTAAAGAGCTATATGACGATCCGGAATTATGGAGTTATACAGATAATGAAAGCGAAGCACTAGGCTTTACTACATTACTTGAAGCTTGTGGTACACCATTTTGCACCATCTTAACTAATGCAGGAATTGCAAGAGATAAGGTTGTAGAGATTTCCAAAATAGTTACCACCAGTAAAGATGAATGGCATGGATATAATACTAGAACAGGTCAGTATGTAAATATGTTTGACGAGGGAGTGATAGATCCTACTAAAGTAACTAGATTAGCTTTAGAAAATGCAGCTAGTGTCGCTGGTACAATGTTAACCACTGAAGCACTAATAACTAATATTAAAGAAGAAAACAACGCACCAAGTATGCCAGGAATAGATCCTAGTATGATGATGCAATAATTAAATTAAAATTAAGATTATGACTAAACAAGAATTATTTGAACAAATCGTAGAACACTTTGGAGAATTTGAAACTGAACACAACGGATCAACTAAAGTTTCTCAACGAAGAGCAAGAGCAGCAATTGGAGCAGTTAAAAAATTATGCACAGATTACAGAAAAGCTTCAGTGAACGAAGATAAGAGTTAAAAACAAGTAGTTAATAAAGTAAAGGATCTTATCAATAAAAACGGTAAGATCTTTTTCTATTTTACGACAAAATCACGGGCGAGGGCGTTTTTCTCTCTACCACGCGCAAATTCTACGAACCTTCCGACAGCCACCGGGCATTATATAGGGCAGACTTGGAAGATAAAACCATTAATACTAGGTTCTAATCTATTTTTTTCGTATATTTATATATAAGATGAAAAATCGAGATATAATCGGCCAAGAGAAGTACACGGTAGGAGAGTTAGCTCAACTATCGAGACGTCGAATGGTACAGAAAGATCACGAAGATAAGTCTAAATATAAAAGAAAACAAAAACATAATAAAGACGATTTCGATAATTTTTATCCGGATCAAGCAATATGAAAGCACTAGGAACTAAAAGTAAAATGCGACATATAGCTCATAACCCAACGTCTTTACTATTCCGTGAATTAAATCGCGTCATATTAAACAAAAAAAATAAAAAACAATAAGTTATGTCAGACTCAGTTACCAAGTATTATGAAAATATGGCGGAAAAAGATGAAATGTTCGGCCTTGATAAATCCCCTGATGAAAGAAGAAGTGATCAAATCCTGGAATTGTTAGCTAAAGCTACAAAAGCAAATAAGATTGTACAGGTTCAAACTCGAGCGGCTGAGGTGCAGAAAGAATATAATTCAGCTTCCTTATTGTTAGGGTTACAGATAGCTTGTGATGAAATCCTCTAAAATATACTACTCAGCAGATCTAGAAAATATAGCAAGTGATATAGTACCGCACGGTTTCTTTGCTTTAAAACTTACTGGAGGAAATGCACATAAGTGGCATAAGTTAATTAAGTCTTGTATTAGCTCATTCAATTCACAAGTACAGTGGAAAGATATGTGGGACTTAGAAGAAGCACTTAACCGTTTTAAACAAGACCAAGTAATGTTCGTTTACCAACGAATAGGAGATAGAACAGAAAGACCTTTAGGTTATGTCTGGTTTGATGGAGATTACCTATACAATATGTTTATGGTCAAAGATAGACAAGATGGACATACTGTCAGATTTGTTAGAGAGGCTTGCCATAACTTAGAACAATCCATCAAAACAATATACCTACATTGTGATGATTGGAACATAAGAGCTCAAAAAATGTTTGAAAAAGTAGGATTTAAAAAATTTTAACACCTATTAAAGTTGTTTAATTGAATATTTATTCTTATATTATATTATATGTTAATAATAAAGCTAGGAAAAAAAGAAAATATCAACCAAGCACTCAAGAGATTCAAAAAAAAAGTTAAGAATACTGGCTTGCTCAAAGAGTTACGGAAGAGACAGGCCTTTATAAAACCTAGTGCTGTTAAGCGTAAGCAAAAACAAACAGCAATTTATGCCAAAAAGTTTAACACGGAACTTTAAAAACCGTATATTTATATATACTAACAACAACAAATTTATTAATTATGCAAACAGTTTTAATTATCTTAGCAATTCTAGCCATTGGAGCAGGAGTTTATTATTATTTTTGGAGCAAAGGATCTATCGCAGATAGAGACCAAGACCTTATTCCAGATTCAGTAGAAGACAAAATCTCAGATATCAAAGAAGATATCGACGATACAGTAGCCGAAACAAAAAGAAGAGTGAAAAGAGTTAAGGAAGAGCTTTCCGATGTCAAAGGAGCTCTAAAAAATGTCGTCGAGCAAACAAAAGACATAGTAGCTGCTACAAAAGGAAAACCTCGTAGAGGAAGAAAAAAAAATAAGTAGAAGTCTGTTATTAAAAGAATGCAAAACCCAACCCAAAACTTAGATTACAGCCAAACTGTTGCAGTCAAATGTGAAAATTGCAATGGAATCTATTTCGAACAAGTCGTTCACCTCCGAAAAGCTTCAGGTCTCCTTACAGGAACCGGAAAACCAAGTTACATACCAATCCCCGTCTTTGCTTGCAAAGAATGCGGAAATGTTAACCCAGAATTCCTCCCCAAAGAGTCTACAGGAGCTGAGTAGAGTAATATATCATGGTCTACAGGATCAGATATACGAAGACTAAAAATTAAATTAGAGAGTAGATATAACGTCTATTCTCTTTTTTTTAGTGCTATTTATAAGAGAATAATATTACAACTTATAAAATGGCCTTTAAGGATTTATTTAAAAACGACAACGACATTAACGAAAAATCCATAATAGGATTTGTCTCGTTCTCTATTATGGTAATATTTGCCATAGCAGACTTAGCAATGGGATTTATTGGTAAAGACTTAATTATCAATGATATTATATACAACTCTTTTGTGATAGTAACCTTAGGGTGTTTCGGTATCGCCGAAGCAGGAAAAGCATTTGGAAATAAATAATCAGTAAATATATTAAGACATGAAACACTTATTAATAATCCTAAGTTTAATAATTTCTACATCCGCATTAGGACAGGAAAAGAAAACCAACTTCTTTGAGAACCTATACAAAGACTTCTTAAAGTATGGTACAGTTTATGCAGCTGGAGACATCTCAAATGCAGTAGAAGCACAAGAACCAACATACGTATTACGAACAAACCAAGATGGGAGTATTTATTCTATACCAGATATAGAAGATGTTACTGATAGATTTCCATTTGATTACCGATATAGTATTGGTATAAGAAAGTTAGCTAGATTCGATTACGAAAGAAAACCTAAAAACTTTTACGATGGTAACGAAAGCCAATTAGTATATGCAGCACCTTCATCGGCAATACAAGGTTTAGAGTATCAAATTCATTTCGAAAATGAAAGATGGAACGGTAGAAATTTCAAAAACCATAGAGTATTTTTAAAACATACAGGTAAATACCACATCTTCAAAGCAGAGAGTAGAGAGGTATCTAAAATCAATCTTAATTATAAATCAGCAGAACTAAGAGCAAGATTACCAATAGGTAAGAAATTCTCTATATCAGCAGGTGTTGTAGCTAGAGGACATGATAGAGCATATGGATATAATCCTTTTGAAATATGGTTAAATGAAATGGCTCCAGATTCAAACGGAACTCCATACTACACTAATCCTTGGTACACATTAGGATTCCAATATGGTTATTCAGACCATTATACAACATCTACAACAGGTGGAAATACAACAAATGATTGGATTTGGAAAGATGAAGATGGTAATATAGTAGCTAATACAGATTTAGAATTTAGAGAAGAAGTATTTCCAAGTATTATTAATAGGTATAATAGAGAAGCATGGGATTTAGTAGACCCATTTGTAGAATTAGCACCAATAGTAGGATTTGATTTCTATCACTACAAAAACAATTTTTGGTTACATTCATTCGGAAACATAATACTTCCTCAACACAAATACATCAAAGGAGATGGAGATTTTACATACTTAAATAGAGGCAATTGGGGACCAGGTGGATTAATAGAAGGAGCTGAACCAGAACAATGGTCAGATTTCTCAATGGGAGTTGCATTTGGATGGAAAGTAGGAAAAAACTTAGGAGTATTTGCTGAAGGTGAATATTCTAAAATGTGGGAGAGTAGGTTATTCCAAACTACATTTGGTTTAAATTATACTTTCAAATAAAATAAAAATATGGCAAGGAAGGTAGACAAAGTTGAAGTTGGAGTAGATATAGATGGAGATGGAAAACCAGATTTTTCTTTAGATCTTAAGACTATAGGAATGGTAATTGTTTTTATTTCAACAATTATAGGAATGTGGTTTACATTACAAGGTGATATACAAGAAGCAAAAGAATTACCTAAACCGTCTATAGAGAGAATTGAATACGACTTAAAGGATGAACTTATCCGTCAAACGATAATGGATACACAAGATGACGTAGAGGATATCTTAGACAAGTTAGAAAAACTAGATGAACGTATCTACGAAATACAAAAAAGACAATAATAGATTATAACAGTTATGAAAAACACACTCTTTAGTCTACTGTTGATTATTACAACATCTACTTTATGTTTCGGACAAGAATTTATCACAGAAGCAGAATTCCATGCAAAAATAAACGAAAGACATGCTTTTGGAGATAATGATCAAAATGTTGTAATAGTTGAGTTTTGGGCTGAATTCAATCAAGCAAATGCCTTTCAGGAATGGGACAAGGTTAAAGGAGCAAAATACTTCAGAGTCGATGTATCAACAGCACTTAAATTAAAGAAAGAATTCCGTATAAGAATGGCACCAACTTTAATTGTATTTAATAAAGGAGTCAAAGAAGATATTTTTAAAGCAAGTTTAGATTTATTATGTCCTGTTGATTTATCAGAATTACAGGAATCTATAGATGATATTAAGACTGCAAATAAGTTTTAAAAAGAAAATACAATGCCTATAAAATTAAAACCAAGTTCCAAACAATACATTAAAGATGCAAACGGCAGAATGACTCAGAAATGGAAATGGAATCACTATACCGTTGGTGGTACAAAAACCGAAGAATTATTAAATTTACGAAAAAGTACGCCAAAGAAGCGTAATGTTATTGAAAAGGAACTTACAAGAAGAGGAGTATCATGGGATACATCAAAGAAAAAATAAAAAAATTATGAGTTACACTTACGAACAAATACAATACGCTGTTAGATCAAAAGGGTACAAATGGTTTAACGATACAGCAATAAAAGGATACGATGTTAACATAGTCGGAGTAAGAAACTCAGAGACTAATAACAGAGTAACAAATAGATTTGATGACCATATGACTATTAGTTATAGAGACTTCGATGGTGACTGGAAAATCGGATGTTATAACTGTACTACAGATCCAGGTACTTACTGGACTGAAAACTTAATGAATTCTAAAGGAGTAGCCATAGTAGTTCCAGGACAATATAGAGGTTCACATAAAATAGGATTACACCAAGGTAAATATGAAGCTCTAAGACAGAAGAAAGCTATAACTGTATGGAGAGATGCTAATAAAGATAATACTTACGATCATATAGAAGAAAATGAAGAAAAAGGAATCTTTGGTATTAACATCCATAGAGCTACAGCAAGAATTAATGGTGAATCTAAAAGAGTAGATAAATGGTCAGCAGGCTGTCAAGTAATAGCAGCATCAGAAGACTTTGCCCATTTTATGTCAATCGTTAATCAAGCTAAGGTCATACATGGAAATTCATTTACTTATACCTTAATTGAGTCTTGTGACATAAAAACTTAGAAATAAGTTGCCTGTTCCAATAAAATTCCTTATATTATAATAATGGTAATAGACACGAGAAACCTACAAACGTATTTATTTTTTATAATTTTAGGTGGTTTAGTCGCCTGGGTCATCTTTGGCCGTGAAAAAACAACCGTAGATGTACACAAGTACACAACAACTATAGACAGTTTACAAGTTCGTATTGACTCTACTCTCCACCACAACCATAAATTAGCAGATCAAATCTATTTATTAGAGAATGATGTTGAGAATGCTAATAAGAAAATAAAGCAACTTAATGGACGTATTTGGACAATTAAAAAGGAAACAGATGAAAAACTTAATTCTATCGACACTCTTAATAACTCTGAGTTATACAAGTTTTTCGCAGACCGTTATAGATACCACCTCGATTCGATTAGCGGAACCAGTAGTAAAACTAGTAATTAAAGACCTCATTAAAGGTGATGCTAGTGAACGTGAAGCAGTAGTACTAAGTGATGTAATCAAAATGAAGACTGTTCAGATTACTAAACAAGATACAATTATACTGAGTCTAAATCTACAGCTAGATAACTTCCGGAAAGCTTTTCAATTAGAAAACGATAAGTTCGATACATCTCAAAAATTATCAAAGGAATTACAACAAGCTCTTAAAAAAGCAAATCGACAAAAAAAGCTTTATAAGATTGGTTCTATAGTAGGAGCAGTCGCAGTAGGTATATTAATTGTACAATAATGGAAAAAATTAAAAGAAATCTATTCCCTGGATTAATTGCGTTATCAGCTTTATCTGTAAGTGCTTCAGCAGCATTTTATTCAGTAAGCGGATTATCAAAACTCTTCGCAGGAGCAACCTTTGAAGTAATAGTAATGGCTGGTTCATTAGAAGTAGCTAAATTAGTAATCGCTTCACTACTATATCAGTATTGGAACACTATTAATAAGGTGTTAAGAGCCTATCTCGCTGTGGCTACAGTAGTATTAGTATTAATTACTAGTATGGGCATATACGGATTTTTAAGTGCAGCATATCAAGAGACTTACTCTAAACTGTCTATAACAGAAAATAAAATATCCTTCTTAGAAAACAAAGCTAATTTCTATGAAACTGATGTAGTACGTTATGAAAAGGAAATCGAAAGAATATCTAGTAATATTAGTAACCTATCTAATGCCAAAGTTTCAAACATACAAGTACAAGATACATTAGTAGCAACAGGGTTTAGATCAACCATCTCCACAACAGAGCTTAGAATGGCTCAAAGCCGTATTAAAGTAGAAGAAACAAACCGTAAAAATACTCAAGCTAAAAGAGTGATAGCTTCAGACAGCTTACAAAAATTCCAATTACAGATACTAGATTTACAGAACAATTCTGAAATTTCAGGTGAATTAGGCCCATTACAGTTCCTATCAGGTCTTACTAATACTCCAATGAATAAGATAATTAACTGGTTACTACTAATTATCATATTTGTGTTTGATCCACTAGCTGTATCCTTAGTCATAGCAGCCAACTTCGCATTTTTAAGAGCAAATCCAACTAAAGAGAAAAACCCCTTATTAGAAGATATAGAAGTAGTAGCTGAAAAAGTCACTCCCCCACTACCTTCCTTTGAAGACAAGATTAAAGAATTAGAGCAGGCAGAGATGAGCAAGACATATTCACAATCAATGCAAGAAAATTTAGAACCAGTAGAAAGTAAAGAACAGCCTCCAATCAAAGTCACTAAGGTAAGTAGAATATTACAGAAAGGACCTAATAAAAACAGAGTCCTTACAGAAGAAGGAGAAGAAAAATGGGTAGATAAAAACGATAATACAATTACTTATTTATAATCAATCTAAGTGGGTTTTAGTTGGAATTCACCCAAATATTTCTTATATTTATATATAAATTAAATACAATGGCACAATACAGAGTGATTAAAGCATTAAAAGCCCAAGCAAAAGCAGATAAAGAGAAAGCCTTAATGGCATTAGAGTTACTAACTGATAAAGCAGTCGGTATAGGAGACCATACAGCTGAAGATTTTTTAAAAGATGCAGCAGAGAGTTTAGGTACTTTAGTAGATGCAGATGATAAGTTAGATACTTTAGAACGTTACTTTCCGGATGAAAATCCTTCAAAAATATTAAACGACTAAACTAAAAAAAGTCAAGTTATGAGTGATAGAGAGATAATGGATTCTAAACGTCCACCAACTGCTTTGCAGACATTAGAAAAAGAATACCCCTTAATATATAATGCATATAAAGATGTTATCGATGAGCAATTTGAATTGTTTGCTAAAAAGCATCTAGATTACGGCATGGGGAATGTATCAGCCGGAACGCAGCTTGTTAATGATGAAGAGGTAGATTTTGCTATGACAGGTTTGTGGTATAGACTATCTGATAAGATTAACAGATGGAAGAATATGATACTTACTAGCCGAAAAGCAGAAAACGAAACTTTAATTGATACATTCCAAGATATTACCAACTACGGTATTATAGCTCAGTTGGTACATAATGGAAAGTGGAAAAAATAGTATATGTCAAAAAAAATTCCAAAACAAGTTAAACTTGTTAAGGAAAGTTACATAAAGCAATCTAGAAAGAATATACATATTTCTTATAGTCAGCTTAATACTTATCTTAACTGCCCAAGATTATGGGAACTTCAATATTTAAGAAAAATAGCACCATTCGATCCGTCTATACATATGACGTTCGGCTCTGCCTTTCATGAAACATTACAGAACTACTTAGATGTAATGTATAACGATAGTGTTAAAGCAGCTAATGATATAGATATAGATACTTATCTATACGATCAAATGATCAAGAACTATAGAAGAACCAGGGCTCAAAATGGACATGAACACTACACAACTGCTGACCAGCTAAACCTATTTTACCTAGACGGTAAACATATACTAGATTACATAAAAAAGAATAGAGGAACATACTTTCAAAGTCAAAGAAAAGGAGTACACTTAGCCGGCATAGAGACATTACTTTACCAAGAGCTATCACCAGGTATATTTTTTAAAGGGTTAATTGATTTAGTGTTCTGGGATGAAAGAGATGATACTTATACTTTAGTTGATATTAAAACTTCTACTAAAGGATGGAATAAATGGGCTAAAGAAGATGATAAAAAGACAGCCCAGTTACTATTATATAAAGAGTTTTTCTCTAAACAGTTTAATGTTGATGTTGATAAAGTAAAAATAGCATACTTCATTGTAAAGAGACAAGTACCAGTAGAAGCAGACTTTGCATCTATGCAGAAAAGAGTCCAAGAGTTTATTCCTGCATCTGGTAAATTAAAAAGAGGTAAGGCTATCTCTTATATGAATAAGTTTATAGAAGACACACTAGATGAAGATGGTAAGTTTTTAGATAAGAAGTACAAGTGTACTAACCAAAAACCATGTTTCTTTTGTTCTAAAATTTATAACGGTATTTTAGATTAAATGCCTATTTATATATAAATATATAAAGATATATAGTTATGAAAAGTACTGAAAAAAGATTAACAACAGTCCGCTTAGAAGATGAGTTGTTTCAAGAGTTTAAATTCCGTTGCGTTCAGGATAAATTTTCCTTCCAAAAGCTTGCCTCCCGTGCCATTTTTCTTTATCTTACTGATAAGAAGTTTAGAGGTGTTATACAGCAACAGAATAATACAAGGTTAAAAATAAAAACTAAAAGCATTTATGAATAAAATTAAAGGTTATATCCCAAAAGCAGAAAGGAAAAAAATCTTTTTACTTTGCGATGATATAAGATTACATTCGGGTGTTGCTACAATGGCAAGAGAAATAGTTTCTAATACAGCACACCACTATAACTATTTCCAATTAGGAGCAGCCCTAGATCATCCAGATTCAGGTAAGGTATTTGATGTATCAAAAGAAATTAACGACAAACTAAAGATAGATGATGCTGAAGTAAAGATAATGTCTCACAATGGATATGGTAATCAACAAATAGTTAGGAATCTCATCAGAAGTGAAAAACCAGATGCAATCTTCTTATTTACTGATCCTAGGTATTGGATTTGGTTATTTGAAATGGAAAGAGAAATAAGGGCTGAAATTCCAATTTTCTTTTTAAACATTTGGGATGATCTTCCTATACCATTATATAATAAAGATTATTACAGCTCAGTAGATTTACTAATGGCTATATCTAAACAGACTAAATTAGTAAATGAGTTAGTATTAGGGGAAGACAAAGAGAATAGGCTTATTAAGTACATACCTCATGGTATAGAGCATAAAGCATTCTTTCCTATTGAAGGTCAAGAAGAAAAATTCGAAGAATTTAAGAAAGAAACCTATAAAGGAAAGAATATAGACTTTACAGTATTTTTTAATTCAAGAAATATACAAAGAAAACATCCACATGATTTAGTATTAGCATATAGATTATTTGCTGATATGTTAACAAAAGAAGAAGCTAAAAAATGTGCTATGATTATGCACACAAAAGTAGTAGACAATAACGGAACAGACTTACTTGCAGTTAAGGAAGCACTATGTGACCCAGACTACGTTAATGTAATGTTTTCACAAGCTAAATTAACAACACCACAGTTGAATACTCTCTATAATCTAGCAGATGTAACAGTTTTACCATCCTCTAATGAAGGATGGGGATTATCTATAACTGAGTCAATGATGGCAGGTACTATGGTAATCGCTAATACAACAGGAGGTATGCAAGATCAAATGAGATTTGTAGATGAAAAAGAAGAATGGTTTACTCCTTCCCTGGATGTACCTTCTAATCATAGAGGTACTTACAAGAAACATGGAATATGGGCTGAACCAATATACCCATCTAATATTTCATTAGCTGGTTCACCAAAGACCCCTTACATATATGATGACCGATGCGATCCAGAGGATATTGCAAAAGCAATTTATAAGTTATATAAATTAGGGAAAGAAGAAAGAAACAAAAGAGGATTAAAAGGTAGGCATTTCGCTATGAGTGATGAAGCAATGATGAGCTCAGAAAATATGGCTAAGAACGTTATGAAAGCATGTGACGAAGCTTTTGAAATATTCACACCTAGAAAAGCTTTTGATTTAACTTTAGTTGAAACACCAAAAAGAAAGTATATAGAACATAAATTAACTGGTTATTAGAATATGAGACAAAATGTAGTAGTAAGTTGTCCAATAGACACATATAGTGGTTACGGAGCAAGATCAAGAGATTTTGTACAAGCTTTAATAAATCTAGATAAGTACGATATAGAGATTCTAGCTCAAAAGTGGGGTAACTGTAGAGCAGGTTATTTATCTGACCATGACGAAGATTTAATGGAGAGTATGATTATTGGTCAAGTAGCTTCAAAACCTGATATTTGGTTTCAAATTACCGTACCTAATGAATTCCAACCAGTAGGTCACTATAACATAGGAGTTACAGCTGGAATAGAAACAACACTATGTCATGCAACATGGATACAAGGTCTAAACAGAATGGACTTAAATTTAGTATCATCAAAGCATAGTGCAAAAGTATTCCGAGAAGCTAATTACGAGAAGGTAGATGAACGAACCAAAAAGGTACATGAGAAGATTGCACTTCTAAAACCTTTAGAAGTCTTATTGGAAGGAGGTAACCTAGATAAATATTTCCCAAAGAAAGTAACTAAGGGAAGTGTTGTAGACGAGCTAGATAGTATTAAAGAATCATTTAATTTCCTAGTATGCGGCCATTGGATGCAAGGAAACTTAGGACATGATAGAAAAAATATTGGATACACTATTAAATCTTTTCTAGAGACATTTAAAAACTCTAGAAAAAATACACCAGGTCTGATTTTAAAGATACAAGAAGTAGGTTCATCTATAATGGATAGAAATAGTATTCTTAAAAAAATTGAAGCAATACGATCACAAGTAAAAGGTAAGTTACCTAATATTTACTTACTTCATGGAGAAATGGCTGACTCTGAAGTAAATGATTTATACAATCATCAAAAAGTAAAAGCTATGGTGAGTCATACTAGAGGAGAAGGCTTCGGAAGACCTTTGTTAGAATTTAGTTTAATAGGCAAACCTATAATAGCTTCAGGATGGTCTGGCCAAGTAGATTTTTTAGATAAAAAGTTAACTATATTGATTGGAGGAGAGTTAAAGAAGTTAGATAAATCATCAGTTCAGAAAGACATACTAATACCGGAGTCAAGCTGGTTTATGCCTAACGACGCTCAAACTAATCATGCTTACAAACAAATAATAAAACATTATAAAGAGTGGGTAATTAGAGCTAAAAAGCTAAAGTTCAGAAATAGAACTGATTTCTGCTTCGATAAGATGCAAGAAATTCTAGAAGGATATTTAAAAGAGTATGTTAAAGAACCTCCTAAGGAATTAGAATTAAAGTTACCGATTTTAGAAATACCTAAATTAACAAAAAATGAATAGAGATAATTTAATTACCTGTAAAAGGTGTCAAAGTAACGCTTGTTATGAAACAATAGTTGACGAAAACACAACAACTTGGATGTGTATGGGCTGTGGTTATACATCATCAACGTTAATGACAGAAGATTCCCAACTAGTAGCAGATACCCTTGAAACATCACCAACGCTATACTCAGATATAAAAACAGTAACTGATGATAAAAACGTATGGTTTCCAGCAACTTTAACATTACCAGGGCAAGGAATGGTATTTGCAGATGGAACAGATAAAGATAATTGGAAATGGTCTGCTATACTATCAAAAACATTAACAGAAACAGAAATAAAATCTGGTAAGTTTCCTGCTGACCAAACTTTTAAGATGGATATGAAGAACATGAAAGGTTTTAATAAAGACAGAGGATTTATGGATGCTTTAGAGTACATTGGCTTCTTTCAAATTCCATTCGCAGCTGAAGATAAAGAAGAATCTAAATGAAGTTATCATATGCTATAACAGTTTGTAATGAGTTCATTGAAATTCAAAAGCTAGTTTATTTTCTATTAGAGAATAAAAGAGTAGAAGATGAAGTAGTCATTCTGTACGATAGTATAAATGGTGATAAAGGAGTAGAAGAATTCCTTAGAGCAAAATCAGTTAATAGTGAGTTTGCATGGCATAAAGGAGAATTTAAAGGTCATTTTGCAGATTGGAAAAACCAATTAACTTTATTATGTAATGGAGATTATATATTTCAAATAGATGCAGATGAAATTCCTAATGAAATATTAATAAAAAACCTACCTCGCATTATAGAAGGAAACCCAGATATAGAAGCATTTAGAGTACCAAGAGTAAATACAGTAGAAGGTCTAACGCCTCAACATATTGATCAATGGAACTGGAAAGTAAACGAAAAAGGTTGGGTTAACTGGCCTGATTATCAATGGAGAATTTGGAAGAATAAACCAGAGATCAAATGGACAAAAAAAGTACATGAAAAATTAGAAGGTTATAAAACTTTTGCACCTCTACCAACGGAAGAAGCATCCGCATTATTCCACCCAAAAGGAATTAAAAAACAAGAAAAACAAAATAATTATTATAATACATTATGAAAAACTTAGATTCAATCGAAAAATACTTTAAATTATTTTCAAACAAAGACTTAGATGGACTACAGAAGATGTTCTCACCCTCTATCACCTTAACAGATTGGGAGATAAATGCAGACGGAATTGAAGCAGTTGTAACATCATTTCATAATATATTTAATAACATATCAGTTATAGATGTAACTCGAAGACATACTAGTACAGATGATAATAAAACATTCTACTGTATGATAGAAATTGATATTGACAACCAAAAACCTTTAAAAGTTATAGACGTTATAGAATTTGATGATTCTGGGGCAATTAATCTAATCTCAGCTTACAAACAATAATGGCTACAGGGATTCAACTAAAAAACATACAAGAGTTTTATACCTTTGAACCAAGAACTATTCTAGATATTGGAGCACAAATAGGAGAATTTGCTACTGAATGCAAAGATGTATGGCCAAACTCAGATATGTTTTGTATAGAAGGAACTCAACAATGTGAAAAGCATTTAAAGAAACTACAACATAAATATGTAATTACATTACTAAGTGACAGTATAAAAGACGTAAAATTCTATAAACAGAAAAACGAAGATACTAGTACAGGTAATTCAATATATAGGGAGAATACAGAACATTTCGCAGATGGAAACGTTATTATAGAAGAACGAACTACTACTACTTTAAATACTATGTTTGGAGATGAAGGAGGTTTTGACTTAATTAAAATGGATACTCAAGGATCAGAAATTGATATAATGAGAGGCGGTACTAAGTTACTCGATAAAGCTGTAATGGTGATATTAGAGATGTCTTATGTGGATTATAATATTGGAGCTCCAAAAGCTATAGAAGTAGACAAGTACATGACTAAAATCGGATATCAGAAAGGTCTTAAGGTTGGGCAGTCAAATCAATTCTTTAAGAACAGTAATATGAAGAATTATAAACCGATTCAAGAAGATTTTGTATACATAAATAAGAAGTATATAACATGAGACCCAACTATAAAAAATACATTAATAACGTAAAAGATCATCCTGAAGAAGGAATACTGTTTAGAGATATTCAACCACTCTTAGCAAACCAAGTAGTATTTGATAGTGCTATTACTAGTATGAGATGCCTAACTTCCGTACCTGATTACTGGGTAGCAATCGAAGCAAGAGGTTTTATCTTTGCTACAGCATTATCAATTAGGTTCGGAGGAGGAATTAAACTAATACGTAAATGGGGTAAGTTGCCTCAAGTAGATTTAGTTACTGCCAGTTATAAGTTAGAGTATGGAGTAGATATGATGCAAATACAGAAAGGAACAGGCTCTGTAGTGATTGTAGATGATGTGTACGCTTCTGGTGGCACCATGTCAGCAGCGGAAGAGATAGTATCTAAAGCAGGGTATACTCATCTTGATAGTATATGCTTTATAGACATAGGAATTAAGGAGAGCAACGTAAAATCAGTAGTACATTATGGATAAAATACTGTTACTATCAGCTACAGATTATGAACACAACAGTAAAGAAATAAGAGGAGTACCAATACACCTTACTGGAATCGGTAAAATTAATGCTGCAATTAATACAACAAGACTAATTTTAGAACACCGACCAGATATAGTAATTAACTTTGGATCCTGCGGCAACCTTAAAGATTTTGAATTAGGAGAAGTATTAGAAGTATCTACAGTTATAAACGATATCGACACAAAAGGTTTTTATATTCCGGAAGAATTGTACTTACCTGGCGGTGAAGTCAAATGCTTAACTACAGATCATATGTATGATCCATCTGATAATCATTTAGATAGTTACAAAGATAAAATAAAAGAATGTGATATAGTAGATATGGAACTATATTCTATTGCAGAAAGTTGTTTTTCTGCAGGAATTATCGTATATTCATATAAATGGGTAAGTGATGATGGCAGTCAAGACCAATGGCTTAAGTATGCTAAGATTGGATTTGAATCATTTAAAGATAAATTAACACAATTCGGTATATAATGACTAATCTAATATTAGGAGCAATTTGCGATTTAAATATTAACCAGATAGATAAATGGATTGAATCTACTAAGGAACACTTCAAAGGAGTTATCATATTACTTGATTATGGAAGCACTGACGAAGTAAAACAGTATATTAAAGATCAAGGTATTGTATCTTATACTATAAAACATGACCATTTTGGCAAACAGGTAGAAAAATTTAATCCTAATACAGGACAAGTCAGTGTAACTGATAGTTACACACTAGTACATAATTCTAGGTTCTTTCATACCTACCAGTTAATAGCTGACAGCATAGGTAAGTACAAGTACGTCTTCTTAACTGATGTTAGAGACGTTTATTTACAGGGAGACCCTATTAAATGGCTTGATACCAACTTAGGAGATAAGTTACTAGTCTTTGCATCTGAAGGACTTACATTTGAAAATGAACCTTGGGGGAAAGATACATTCTTAAAGAATTTTGGACCCTACTTTTATAGGGAGGTAGCCAACGAAACTATCTACAATGTAGGAGTAGTAGGAGGATATGCAGAAGCACTTAAAGACTTTGCTTTATTCAATTACCTATTAGGAATAGGGCATCAAGTAGCGGATCAAGTAGGGATGAATCTGATGTTAAAGACAGTATGGTTCGATAAAGTTAAAAAAGCTAAATCAGAAGAAGGATTAGCTATACATTGTGGAACCTTTATGGATAAAACTAAACCAGAAAATATTAAACAATTAAACGAACCAGAACCCTATATAAAAGATAAAGAAGTCTACACTCATGATGGAAAGAAATACATTTTTGTACACCAATATGATAGAATACCAGAATTAAACGTAAATAAATGAAATCATTTACAGAAAAGAAAATAAGAATAGCCATATTACTTGGAGGACAATTAAGACATTGGGATATTACATCTAAAATGTTTGAATTATACAACAGTATATACCCAGATGTACAATATGATTTTTTCTTATCAACGTGGGATGATGGATTTGATAGGATTGATTACGATATGAGTTCATACCCATTCCTAACAAAATATGAATTCGTACAATACAGCCCTAAACTCAATAAATGTAGTGTTTCATCATATTATTATTTATTAAAACAAGTAAATAAACTTAAGAATGATTATGTAACTGAAACTAATGTAAAATATGACTGTATCGTTGCAACACGGCCTGATATTTATTTTGATTTGGGATTATTAGATTCGATTAACGAACTTATTATTGGAAAAAAATCTCATCAATTGATTCCATCAATGGGTGTATATACTGAAACTGGAACATTACCTTACGTAAAAATGATAAATGGTGAACCGGAAGAGTGTTATTATTCGGATGATAAATTTATAATAGGTAGTTCAAATTCTATAAATATATATTGTAATTTACATGATACTATTATGGATTATACACTATCTAATAACCGAGTACTTGGACACGTTACACATGCCACGTATCTCGTAAAACAAATGATTATCAATCTATGTATCTCACCAGGTCCACAAAATGGACTGAACACCGGTACTATTACAAGAGCAACTCATGTTGATTGGATTAGTGATTTATACAAAAGTGGTGAATTAGATAATATATACAATAGATTAACCGATGATTTTCGTAAAAAATTCACCAATAAGTTCTTTGAATTAAATCGCTCATTTGTGAAAAGTGGAAAACAAAAACATTTAAAATTTCCTTTCCAAAATGTATAGTATAATAATTCCATACAGGGATCGTAAAGATCATATAGAATTACTAATGCCTTCCCTGCATAAGAAATTTGAAGGTAAGGATTATGAAATAATTGTGGCAGAGCAAGACGATACTGAGAAGTTTAGACTTTCTTCTCTTTATAATATAGGATTTAAGTATACAAAAGGAGATGTTATAATATTTCATGATGTGGACTACGTACCAAGTGATGATGTAAAGTATGAATTAATAAATAACTCACCTACTTACCCGGTTAAGAGAGTATTATTCTTAGATGAACATAATAAACCTAAAAGACTAGGTGATATTCCTGATGGTTATAAGAATTTTTATCAAGATGTAGGCAACCACTGGGGTGGAGTATTTATGCTTTCAAGATCACATATGGAAGCTATAAACGGTTTCAACCCTCTTTATATTGGATGGGGGAAAGAAGAAGAAGAAACTAGATTAAGATTAGCAAATAAAAATCTACAATGTTTTAGGCAGGAGAAAGGGTTATTCTATGCATTAGATCATAAAGATAATTGCCCACCAAGAGACGATAAAGACTTTATTAACAATCATCAACTCTTAGAGCAGTATAATAAAACCTTCCCTCAAATAGGTTATCTAGATCTTTCAGCTGATGTTAAAACATTTGAATTTAAAGAAGCAGGATGGGAGAAAGTTACATGGTTAAAAATTAATAATTTTAAAGTATGAAAGTAGAAGTATCAATAGGAGAATTATTAGATAAGTTATCTATATTGGAAATTAAAAGTTTACGTATAGAAGAGGTAGATAAATTAGATAATATAACAAAAGAGCTAGAAACACTAAATCCTAGTTATATAGAATTAATAGAAGAATTTGGACATCCATTAAAGGATCTGTTCCTAAAACTATCAGAAGTAAATCAAGAATTATGGTTTATGGAAGATGCAATAAGAGCCTGTGAACAATCAAAGAAATTCAATGATGAGTTCATTACAATAGCAAGATCGGTATACATTGAGAACGATAAAAGGGCTGCTATAAAAAAACAAATTAACAAACTTACTGGTTCAATGCTGGTAGAAGAAAAATCTTACAAAAGTTATGAGTAAAGTATTAGTAGCAACACATGGATTCTTTGGCGATATAGCATTTGCCACTGGATTAGCAGAGGAATTATCTAAAGAGTTCGACCAAGTCGATTATTTAATAGGATTTCCTCAAATGAAATCACTAGTTAAGAACAATCCTTTCATTAGGACAGTTCATGTATCTAGACCAAACGGTCCTATAACAAGACCGGAAATGTTACCCAAGGTAATGAAATACAATAGGACGATTAAGTTAGGTCCTTTAGGTTTCGAAGTACCACCGGTAACAGAGTATAAAGCAAGAAAGAACTTTAAAAACTCAGATCCTTCTTATAAACTATACACCAATGATGGTTTAGATCTTAAAGCTAGAGAGTTATTTATGTCTCTACCTAAAGGTAAAAAGGTAATTGGTGTAATGGGTAACTGGCAAGAAAGAACATTTCTATTTAATAAAAAGCAATATGCAGCTGGAATAGATGTTCCTAACAAAGGCTACGGTGGCGCTAATAGAGATACCCATGGTATCGTTAAAGCTCTATCAGAAAGGTATACTATATTACAATTAGGAATGCCTGGAAAGTCTCAAGCTAATACAACAGAGATAAGAGATGATGATCCAAAATCAATTCTGTTCGAAGCATCGGTAATGAAATATTGTGATGCTTTTGTAGGAGCAGAAGGAGGACTTGCTAACTTAGCTGCAGGAGTAGGGACTAAGACAATTATAACTGGAGACTTTGTTCACCAGCTATATGGTCCCAATGGAGTAATAAGAAAGATGGAAGATCCTAAATTAGGACCTAAATACTACTTCCCAGATGCAGGTCATGTTACTTTAGATCCATTCTTAACAGACAAACAAGTAATAAGAGAAATCTATAAACTCGTATAAAGGAACTACATACAAAAAAAGAGACTTAGACAATCAGACCCAAAAGGCCTAATATGAAATCAAGTAAAGCATTTTCAGACGGACAAAAGAAAGCATTAGTAGATATAGATGAAACCATCGCAATTTTCCCTGGGGAAAGACGTTATGACTTAGCTGAACCTATACAGGAAAATATTGCAAAAATAAATAAGATGCACGACGAAGGTTGGCTTATCACATACTGGACAGCTAGAGGATCAGTATCAATGGTAGATCATTACGAATTTACAAAGAATCAACTAAAGGATTGGGGTTGTAGATTTAGTGATGTAATAGTAGGTTACAGAGATGGCCCTTTTTGCCATCCAACTAAACCACATTTCGATTTAGTTATAGATGATAAATCAAAACGTATAGAAGAAATATGATACTAATTTCTCATAGAGGAAATATTAACGGACCCAACCCAGAAAGAGAAAACTCACCTGATTATATACTAGAGGCTGTTAGGCAAGGTTATAATGTTGAAGTAGATTTCTGGTTCATGGAAGGTAAGTTTAGATTAGGTCATGATGATCCTGAGTATAACATACCTCTTTCTTTATTAGAAGACTATGGAACTAAGTTATGGATTCATTGTAAAAATGCAGAAGCTTTATTAAAGCTAAAAGAGATAGATCCAATCGGAGCACATTTAAACTACTTCTGGCATCAAGAGGATGATTTTACTATAACTTCTCGTGGATATATTTGGACGTTCCCTGGAAAGTCCCTATCTTCTAATAGTATAGTAGTACTCCCTGAAACCGTTCCAACTCAAGATTTGAGTAACTGCTTAGGTATATGTAGCGATGTAATTAAAAACTACAGATGATAGAAGTAAGCACAGAATCACAAAAGATGCAAGAAGACTTAGAACCAATAAAGAAATTCAAAGTAGCATTATGTATGTCAGGGCAATCTAGATTCGTCAAAAAGGGTTATGATGAATCTCTTAATATGTTTCTTATAGGTGATGATAATAAGGGAGGAGGCCCTAGATATGACTTAGATGTATTTATTCACTCATGGGATATAGAACCTTGGGAATACGGTACACGTTGGCTGAATGGAGGAGGTAATCCAAATATGACAAAAACCCCTACTCGATGGGAAGCACTAATGCAGAAAAAACATCTAATGGATAATATACCTACTGATTCATTTAAGGAGTACTTTGAATTATATAAACCTTTTAGAAGTCTAATAGAACCTCAAAAGATATTTTGTTATGGTATGTACCCAAACAGAACAGCACCTGGTATTAGAAGCGATTTTGGAGAGAGTATGTTGACTTCAATGTATAGAGCTAATAAATTAAAATCTGATTACGAAGATGAGAAAGGATTTAAATATGATGTTGTAGTAAGATCAAGAACAGATATTAAACTATTTAGCCCAATTCATTTTAATCAATTCGATTTAGATAAAATTACAGTCCCAACAGGCTGCCCTCACCCAAAAGGAATAGCTGATAGTTTTGGTTTTAGTACATCAAAGAATATGGATGTATACTGTAATCTAATTAATACTTGGCAAGATATAATGGACACTCATCCCTACCAAAGAATGTGTTGGGAAGAATTACTCTGGATACATTTAAAGAATAATAATATAGAATTCAATGAACTATTAAAACATAGATTATATAGATGAAAATAATATACAGAATATCAGATGCTGGTTATAAAAAAGATAAACCAGATTATATAGATAATGAAAAATGTTTAGCTAATGCAGTTAAAGTATTTGATGATTGTGAATGGTTAGTTATAGCAGATAATGTATCTGAAGAAACTAATAATATGATACAGAAGTATGTTAGTAGGAACAATATACTATATGCTTCTAAAGGAAATGGAGCTGCTACTTTTAATTTAGCTTTAGATGAAGCATTAACATTACCTGATAATGATACAGTATATTTTATAGAAAATGATTACCTTCACAGACCAGAAAGCAGAATAATATTAGAAGAAGGTTTGAATTTAGGAGCAAAGTTCGTATCTTTATATGATCATCCTGATAAGTATTTAGATCCTTCTAAAGGAGGTAATCCACATTGTGAAGGAGGAGCAGAAGCAACTAGGGTATATTTATCAGAGAGCACACATTGGAAGATTACTAACAGCACTACTATGACATTTGCTGCTACAGTAGAGACGTTAAAAGAAACTGAAAGTATTCTTCGTAAGCATACAGATGGAAGCCATCCTAACGACTTCCAAATGTTTTTAGAACTAGGAAAAATAAATAAACTGTTGGTCACTCCTATACCAGGGTACTCAACTCACGGTGAAACAGCTTGGCTGTCACCATTAATAAATTGGAATAAATTATGAATAAACAAGAAACAATTCTTATTACAGGAGTAGCTGGACTTCTAGGTTCTCGTCTAGCAGAGTATATCATTGAAACCAAACCAAACACCAGAGTGGTGGGTGTAGATGATTTAAGCGGAGGTTATATTGATAACGTTCCTAAAGATGTAACATTTTATAAGACAAATATTACTGATGGTAAGTTAGAAGACATCTTTAAGAAAGAACAACCAGATTATGTATACCACTTTGCAGCATATGCAGCAGAAGGTCTATCTCCTTTTGTAAGATCATTTAATTACAATAATAACTTAACAGTAACTTCTATAGTTGTTAATGAATGTATTAAAAACGATGTTACTAGGTTAGTATTTACTTCTACTATGGCTGTATACGGTCACGGATGGGAAGGCAAGAGACCATTCCACGAAGATGATCAACCTCAACCTATTGACCCTTATGGTATTGCTAAATATGCTTGTGAGATGGATATTAAATGTGCAGGAACACAGCACGGTTTAGATTACTGTATTATTAGACCCCATAATGTATACGGACGTAAACAGAACATATGGGATAAATATAGAAACGTTCTAGGTATTTGGATGTATCAATATATGGCAGCTGAACCTATGACTATCTTCGGTGATGGTGAACAAACTAGAGCTTGGAGTTATGTAGACGATGCTTTAGAGCCATTTTGGAAAGCAGCACATCTACCAGAAGCATCTAAAGAAATTATAAACTTAGGAGGTATTAAATTTACCACTATTAATGAAGCTTGTGCAGTGTTAAGAAAAGTTATAGGACAAGGATCAGAAATAGATGTTAAAAGATTAACTGAAGTACCAGTAGCCTATAAGGAATCAAGACATGAAGTTAAGGATGCGTATCCAACCTGGACTAAATCACAGAAGATCTTAGGCTTTGAACATAAGATAGATATTGAAGAAGGCCTTACTAAAATGTGGGATTGGGCTAAATACCAGCCAATGAAAGAAAGGTTCGTATGGAAAAAATATGAACTTGAAAAAGGAATATATAGTTTTTGGAAGAATAAATAATGATTAGTTTAGTAATACCAACATATAGAAGTCCAGAGATACTAGACATATGCTTGAAATCCGCTACAGAGAATCAATCTAAAAAGAATGAGATCATAGTTGTAGTCGATGGATTCGCAGAAGAATCATCACATATTCTAAAAAAGTATACAGATCAAATAACGATCTTAACTTTTAAGAATAACAAAGGAATGCAAACAGCATTGAACTTTGGAGTAATGAATGCTAGTAATGAGACAATTTGTATTATTAATGATGATAACGTTCTCTGTAAAGATTGGGATAAGATAATTGAAGAAGATTTACACCCTGGTAATGTACTAACTATTAATCAAATAGAGCCTACAGGACCAGGAATGTTTAACTTCCCGGTAAAAGATTTTGGTCAACCCTCTGAATTTAAGTACGATGAGTATCTAGAATATGAACCTACTATAAGACATTCAAGGCTAACAGTGGATGGAGGAATATTTCCCTTCGCAATGAGTAAGCAAGATTATATGACAGTAGGAGGTTTCGATACAATGTACCAATCTCCTTTTATATGTGACTGGGACTTCTTTTTGAAGTTAGAGTTAACTGGAAAGACTTTTAGTAGGACCAGTAAAGGTCACTTCTACCATTTCGGAAGTACAGCTACAAAGAATGGGAAAGACGGAGCAATGTTTAAAGCAACAGAAGGACCAGCAGCAGATCTATTTGAATATAAATGGGGTATAAGGCCTAAACTATATGCTAATAATTCACACAATCCTAAAACAGGGGAAATAATTAAAGGGATAAAACTATAAAGATGTCATCAAGATTAGCAGGTAAGGATAAGACGTACATAATGGGATTGTTTAAAAATGCTAGCCAAGCAATTAAACAAATCAAATACAATAATAAAGGCTGGGAAGTAATAGAAGATAAATTCTTTAGATCATTAGATAAAAATGATCCTGAGATTAAAGTATACATTCCAGTAAGAGACGAATGGGAAAGACATGAGAGCACTGTACTAGAAACAATATCTGACATTCTTCAGAGTAGGTATATTAAAATTACAGAAGATGTTTTAATACCGGAGATTATTGATACAATAATAAAAGACCTCCAATCAAATTCATTTTCTCCACTTTCATTCCAAAAACACCCAGATCATTTCTCTAATGATATAGGAGAGTTATTCTTAAAAGAAGTATTTGGTAACGGTAATTGGAAAGGAATGCAAATATATTATTTTGATATAAACTATATGTCATCACATCTACCTCAACACACAGGAATAGATTTTATAATTCCGAAATACCACTTTAGAACTGATACTATGGTAAAACCTTACATACTAGAACGTTTAAAAGCTCAAAAAAACTACCATATGAACCCAGGAGATCTCTTACTGAGTAGAGTAGACAATATTAACTGTAGAGAGTTTATATGGAAACAAATCAAACAAAGCAAACACTGGATAAATTTTAAATAATGAGAAAATTAACATTTCAAATAAAAACAGAAGGAGAACAATCACAAACTCATGAATTCAAAGAGTTCATAACAGATAAAACAGTAGAATGGACCATCGAACAATACTCTCGAAACAGAGGACCACTAACAATGGAATTAATTAATAATGAAGAAACAGATGGTTAATATAATAGGAATTATTGGACAAGGTTTTGTGGGTAATGCTATCTATCAAAAGTTTAAAAAATACTACACTGTACTGACGTACGATCTTCATAGCTCCCTATGTAATGCCTCTCTTGATGATGTTATAGATAAGTGTACTATAATATATGTATGTTTACCAACACCCATGGAGAGAGACGGTTCTTGTCATACAGGTATAGTTTTAGAAACATTAGAAAAATTAAATAAAGAAACTAAAGCTATAGTAGTTCTAAAATCAACTGTACCACCAGGTAGTACTGAAAAATGGAATAAGTTATTTGAAAATATTAACATTATATTCAACCCAGAATTCTTAACAGAAGCAAATGCAGTAGAAGACTTCGAGAAGCAAGATAGAATTATTTTAGGAGGTCCTAGACCTGGTTCAACTAAATTAAAGCAAATATATTCTAGAGTATTTCCGGAAGCATCTATAATTAAGACCAATTCTACTTATGCTGAAATGGTTAAATATACAACAAATGCATTCTTGGCTACTAAAGTATCATTCGCAAATGAGATATATCAAATATGTGGAAGAGTAGGAGCAGATTATGATAAGGTTATAGAATATGCTACGATAGACAGAAGGTTAGGTAAGTCACATTGGAGTGTTCCTGGACCAGATGGCGACTTTGGTTTTGGAGGACATTGCTTCCCTAAAGACTTAAGAGCTTTAACACAGTTATCAAAAGAGCTTGGCACAGTTAATAATGTAATAACATCAGCATTAGAAACAAACGAAGCAGTAAGAGAAAATAAAGATTGGGAAAAAATGATTGGTAGAGCAGTCATATAAGGAATTAGTAACTATTTATATTAAAATATCATGAGTAAGTTAAAAGATATAGTAAGAGAAGTAATAAATGAAAATGCAAAAGTAAATTTTGCAGGACATCAATTTATGTTGAAAGTAGATGTAAATGAAGATCCTCAAAAGAAAGGAGTTAAAATACAATTTCTACCAACTGAGTTTGGCACAATTACAAAAACTGAACAGAATGATATCGCTATCGAATTAGAGCAACGATTAGAGAAGGGATTGGCATCTCACGACTTTAAGGTAGAAAGAGATAGGAACTTAAAAGATAAGACTATTATCGGCTTCTTTATCTATATAGAGTATTTTGATAGAATGGTAAGAGCAGCTCTTAAAATGACCAACCCAGGAGACGCAGCTGAACCTGCACTACCTCCCCCAGCATAAAAAGAAATGATTACGTAAAAAAGTTGTTATTCTGTAAAGAATTCCGTATATTATAGCATATGAAAACTACTAGAGAAAGAATACGTACTGCTATACAAGCATCTAAGACAAATATAAAGTACCGAATTAGTATAATCCCTGTAGAAAAAAGCATACATAAGAAACACGCTTTTACTACTATGATTAACCTGATGCAAGAGATCGAGGACAGAAAAGACTATATGGCTGAAGAGATAGGAATAGATGTAACTGGTTATGAAGATAAATTCTTTCAAGTTATTGAATCATTATTAAAACTTACATTCAATACCAGCCAAATGGAAATGATCCAACTGTATCTATATGAACTACTACCAGATAAAGGATGGGACGGTACAATCATGCTTAAAAGAGATAAAAAAGAAGAAAGAGTAAAATTCCTAACATCAGAGGATGTATGGAATGTTATAAAAGAACTATAAATGTTTAAATTACTTAACGGGTTATATTACTCAGAGCATATGTTAGCTCTTGATCATGATAAGATTCTATCAGAAGTTATAATGGCTAAGGTTAAGGATGATGTTGTTGAAAGAGATGAAAACGGTGTTTACCTATGCGGAGATACAGATCATTATCAACTGTACCCTAAGAATCATACCTTTAGTGAAGATACAAATATATACAAACATACTATTAAAGCAGTCTCAAATGCTGTGTATGGAGAGTTAGTAGATGTATTTGGAGATGTAGGTTACTGGAAGATGGATGATAGAGACCTTTGGGGGCATGTAGTAGAACCTGGTCAACAAACTACAATACATAATCACTGTGGAGGTTTTCTAAAAGAAACAGTTAGTTTATCTTTTGCTTACTATCCGAATTACCCTACTAACTCTGGAAAGCTTATATTTCAAACTCAAGTTAATACTGCAATGACACAGGTTACAGTAACACCTAAAAGAGGAATGTGTTTAATATTTAACTCAGATATATGGCATCACACTCCAGCTAACTGTAGTAGGTATACTAGAGTATCTATTTCAGGTAATGTGGATGCTACTCAAAAATTATTAGATAAATTAGAAGTAGATGAAGACTATACCAACCCTTATTGGAAGTATGCTGGTAAAAGTGACCTATAAATAACTACCACCCATAATATTTACTAGAAAATAACTCCAACAAAAGTTGGAATTCTGAACGAAAGTTCGTATATTTAATAATGTTTAACAAATAAAGGTTATAATTATATGATAAAAGAAACAATGAAATTAAAAATGATACCATGTGTGAAGTGTACTGAACCTATGCCTGAGCTTAGGAAAACTAAATATGGTTACAGTTTCTGTGTAGACTGCTCGACAGTAGAAAGTAAAGTAGCAAGATTTCACACAACCGGGACTGGAGAAGAAATCATGACTGGAATACAAATTATGGACCCAGATGAAGCTCGTAGATTAGAAGAAATAGATAATCCATCGGGTGTAACAGAAAACCTCTCTGTTGAATATACAAATTACGACAAAGATGATCATGCCACCCAGCAGCAAACTAAAGAGAATGTTTACAACTCTATGAACCCTACTGAGAAATAATGGGAAGACCATCCAAAATACTAACTAAAGAAGATTTACTAAGAGCAATGGGGCAAACTCGATCGAATAGAGCAGCCTCACGTTATCTTCATGTTTCTTATAATCACTATAAGAAGTATGCTAAGTTATATAAGGATGACGAAACTGGTAAAACGTTATTAGAAAAACATCTAAACCAGTCCGGCAAAGGTATACCTAAGTTTCTTTCCGGAAAAGGTAAAATACCACCTCTGATGGATCTTATAGAAGGAAGAGTATCATCTACTCACTTCGATCCTCAGAAGATAAAAGAAAGACTTATCTTTGAAGCAGTAATAGAAGAGAAATGTAATCGATGTACATTCGTAGAGAGAAGAGTGCTTGATAATAGAATACCTTTAGTACTTCATCATAAAAATAAAGATAAGAAAGACTTTTCCTTAGATAATATAGAGTTATTATGTTATAATTGTTCCTTTCTCTATGGAGTTAGTCCTATAACGGATCAACAAGTGATAAAGATGGAAGATTATGTTGATAAACATGGAGAAGATTTCAAATGGGAAATGGATGAACATCATATTGAACACCTTAAGGAGCTTGGGTTAATGGATGAAGAAAGTGAACCAGGTGATGAATATATTTCTAAATTATAAACTATTTATCTAATATGAAAACCAAAGACTTAAACAAACTAAAAAAGTTTTCTACTTTCAAGAAAAAGAAACCACTTGAAAGACAAGTTGCAGACAATCTTGTAAAGCAATCAGAGCGCAATGAGAAGTTACGCGAAAAATCGATCGATACAAAGTTCTTCGATCTCTTCTAAGTCAAACCACTAAAATTTCCACATGAAAAAACATATAATAATATTAGCATGTCTGTTGTCTACGCTTTTTCTAATGGCCATGACAGTCGCAAATGTAATAAGACCTTTAAATGTTCCACTAGTATTAGAACCAAAACCTATTGTCTTAATAGCACCACAATTCTCAATTACTCCAATTAAAAAAATAGTAGTAATGGACCAAGTAGCCTTCCTACACAGTATAGGTCAGAGAGAATCTTCCGGTAACTACAAGATAGTTAACAGTTACGGGTACTTAGGTAAGTACCAGTTTGGCCAAAAGACTTTAAAATGGATAGGAATTAAGACCACACCAAAAGCTTTCTTGAAAGATACTTTACTACAGGAACAAGCAATGATTGCACTCATGCGAAAGAATAAAAAGTCTTTAAACCGTCATATAAAAAAATATGATGGTAAAATAGTGAATGGAGTACTAATAACTGAATCAGGATTAATAGCAGCAGCACATTTAGGAGGAGCAGGAAGCGTAAGGAAGTTTCTTAGGAACGGTAGAGAATTTAAAGATGCTTATGGAACAAGTATAGTAGATTATATCCAAACTTTTAATGGATATAAGTTGGAATATTAAAAAATAGTTCTTATCTTTGTGTATGAGTAACTTAGAAGATATAGTATACATTGCGATTAAACATGGAGTGAGGGACGAATTATTTAAGGAAGTAACAAAACTTAAAGCAAAAGATCAATACATGCCCCTAGATCTAATCTATGAAAAAGCTTTGCAAAAACTTTTAAAGAACAAGTAATGGAATATCTTAATTTTAGTTCTGTAGATCAATTCGAAAATCTATTTTCTTATAAAGATAAGAAGATAGTACATGGAATTCACAAAGCCATAAATGAAGCTTATCTATTTAGTAAGAAGACAGCTAAGATCTTCTCTATAAACTTTCAAGATAGTGAAGTAGCTTTTGAAATTTCATTACCTAGAAAGGAATGGCCTAAAGCTCTAGAGACTGTGTTAACCTACTATGAAAGTAACGGAACAGATGATCAATGTATTGATACTTGGAAATTAATTGATAATATTGAAAAGTTTTACATAAAATAGTTGCCTACCCGAGTTATTTTTCGTATATTTAAGTATAAATAATTAGTAAAAAAAGGTTATAAATTATGACAGACATTATCAACAAATTCGAAAAAGGTTTAAACGCTTACCTTACAAAAGCACAGATTCAAGAACAATGCCCAGTAGCATTTAGTACTACACCTTCCAATCCAGACGTAAGTGATAAATACCTTCATGTTAATACTGAGACTATTATCGATGACTTAGATAAGTTAGGGTGGAAGCCAGTTACAGCTCAAATGAGAAAATCTAAAGGTGAAGATACTATATTTTCTAAACATATGATATCCTTTCAGAACCCAGATATTATGATTAAAGGTTCTGAAGGAGATGATTCTTACCCTAGAATTATTATGACAAACTCACATGATGGATTTAATGCATTTTCTTTTAAGGTAGGTATATATAGACTTGTATGCTCCAATGGTTTAGTAATAGCTGATGAAGAGTTCTCTGACTTTAAAATACGTCATAAAGGGTATACATTTGGAGAGCTTAGAAACGTTGTAGGACAGGCAGTAAAAGATTTACCTAGTAGAGTAGAAGTTCTTAATAAAATGAAAGCTAAGATACTAACTAAGGTAGAGAAAGAAAAACTAGCATTAGACGCCATGTTAATTAGAGCTGGTATTAAACCTAACTCACCTACAGCATCTAAATTTAACTACGATCAAGAAACTATAGATGATATATTAGATGCTACTAGAAAAGAAGACGAAGGAGATGATCTTTGGAAAGTATTTAATACTATTCAAGAGAAGATTACTCAAGGAGGATTTAAAGCAGCACTTAATGGAGCTAAAGTACGTAAGGTAAGAAAAATCAAATCATTTGAAAAAGATCTTAAAATTAATCAAGATCTATTCAAACTAGCAACAGCATTAGTATAATGTGTGTTTGTGGAGGAATAATAGAAGTGACGGCAGCTACTTTAATAGTAGGTGCCGTTATAGCTTATACAAAAAAGAAAAGAGTATAAGTATCTTTTAATGTAAATATTTGCATTAATCTAGTACTTTTTACTATTTATATTAAAATTTACCAATGAAAGGAACCATATTCTCATCAGATTTTTGTATTGATGAATCAAATAATGTTAGGTTATTAGAGATTAACACCGATACAGCCTTTATTACAACTACATTAGGTAGTGAAGTAAATGTAGCTCCTATAATTAACATGATGACAGGAAGTATAGATTCTGTGTATGTTGTATATAAAGATGCCCACCATGCTAATTTTGTAGAATACCTTTCACAATCTGTAGCTACAGCACATAGTCACTCCTTTACAGCAATAGCAGAACAAATAGACAGTATATACCCTACAGTCCCTACCGATGCCGCAAATAAGTTTATAATAAGATTAGCTTACGATGAAAATGCTATATTAGATTCTACATATGCTAAAGGTAAGTTTAATTTATTGAATTTATTCAATGATCAGTCTAATGCAGACAGCGTAGTAGAGTTCTACTATTCATCTTCAGCAACAGGAGTAATAGATAACATAGACAAGACAAATTTCTCACCTAATAATGTTATTGATGCAGTAACTAAAAAAGCTACTGAAGCTCATCAGACTATGAGAATGTATAAAATAGGCCATCCAGCTTCATCATCAGCTGATAGGTGGGATAATTTTATTAATACTGTTAAGACTGAAGACTCAATGATACAGCAGTATTACTATAATGCAGATGAATTAGAAGATAGTAAGATTACTTCTATTAGGCAGTTTACTTATGTATATGGATCTGATTTAGAGCAAGTAAGTTTAGGTTGTTATAAAGCAGCAACATACTTTGATTTACCGACAACACTAAACGATAATTATGATCATCGTATTAATAATATGATGGGTACTTACTACAAGTATTGTTTTGCTACTAACCACATTGCAGAAGCCACATATGGGGTAAGTCACTTTGAATCTTTGATAAGCAGCTCAGGAACCTTTATAGCTGCAGCAGATGTATCAGCATCAAACGAAGTACTCTCTTATTTCGTAAGTGGCTCACCTCAAGATAATGACAATTGGTATGATTGGAGTTATGCTGGAACATCCCTACCGGGTGGTTCACATGCAACAGGCTCTACTGTTATATCAACTTTCCCAGTTTCTTCTAGTAATAATTTACTAACAGAGATTATACTCTCAACTGGAGACACAGTTTACACTTCTCCAAATGAAGCATTTTTAGTTCGTAATGAAATAAAAGATGTTATAGAATGGGAATATGCTCTTAACCTATACCCAACCAGTCATTCAGTTTGGGTTTCCGGAAGTGGTTTTACATCCATCGCAGAGGGAAATACAGGAGTAACAGTAGCAGATGTACAATATGAACAGATTAATGTGGAAGATGAAGATGCTTATCAATTATCTGGTTCAAATGTGATAGTTCACAATGCTCCATGCTTTGTTGAAGGAACAATTGTAACTATTAGAACCGGAGAAGGAGACTTAGTACAGAGACCTATTGAATCATTAAAATTAGGTGAACAGGTACTTTCTTACAACCTAGATAATGAAGCACAGGAATATAAAGGAGTAACTAAAATACAAACTAAAGAAAACCAAGACGTAGTACAGCTATCATTTTCAAACAATTCAGAAGTAACTTGTACTTATGATCATCCATTCTTTGTAAGCGGAAGCAGCTGGTCAGCCTATACGCCATCACTAAGTGAGCATACAGACAGAGCTTTAGCTATTGGAGATAAGTGTTTACATAAAAACGGAGAATATTATACAATTTCAGCAATGGACGAAAATGAAGATACCTCCACAGTATATAATTTAGATGAAATAGCAGACAATAATAACTTCTTTGCAGGAGGATTCTTAGTACATAATAGAGCAGCACCTTGTTGTTTTGTAGAAGGAACAGAGATAACTTTAGGAAATGGAGATGTTAAGAACATAGAAAACATAGTAGTAGGGGATATAGTTGAAACTTGGACTGAGGAAGGAATAGTATCTAGATCTGTACTAGCTTTAGAACCAACAGTCGTAGGTGATAGAGAATTATATACCATAAAAGGAGATGGAATCTGCAACATAGAATTTACACCAGAGCATCCATTCCTAACCCAGAAAGGTTGGAAAGCAATAGAACCATTAGACCTGTTAACTGGAGAATTACAAGTAGGAGATTCTATTAATTGTTGTAAGGAATGGAAAGAAATCAAAACTATTACAACAGTAGATACAACACCAGAAACAAAAGTATACAATTTTACAGTATCTGAACATCATAACTATATTGCCAACGGCATTGTAGTTCATAATAAGTAACCTATTTATAGTATATGAGTAAACCAACATTTTTTAAGAAAGTAGCTAATACAGAAGTAAACAGTAGAACTGTCTACGCAGTTACAGATGCTCAAAAAGCAACAATCAACACGACTGTAAACAATTTCTTAACTTACTTTAAAGCTAAACATAGCTAGTTACATATTAACAAAATTAAATAATTTATTATGGCAGTAGGAAAACAACATAACATTTACCAAGTCACAAGAGGCGTTCCAGTAGGAAATAATGGTCAGACAAAATCTGAAGATTTAGTAGCAGAAAACTGGATCGCATATCATTCATTTGAACATAGTAATTCGATATCCGAAAGAGAAATCACTGGAATTACTTTAGAAACAATGCCAACGGTTAACGTTGACTTTGCAGACAGAAGAGTAAAGTGTTCAACTAATCAAATCTTTTACGTAGAAGGTGGAACATGGGCTTGTCACGATCCATCAATCACTAATTCGACCAGTACACAGCTTGTAGTAGGTAACAAAGTTTTAACTAACGAAGGCACTTACATAGAAGTAACTGCAATCGCAACATGTGATGATCATGAGTTAGTTCATATCGACTTTGGAGGAGGCACATATGACGTTAACGATAACAACAATTACTTCGCAAGTGGAGTATGTCTTGGAAGATTTAATAGAGACGCAAATTAATATGAAAGATATATATAACTTCTTTAAAGTAGAGATGTGTTATAAAACTTATTGGGAACAGTATTTTTGGGTTTTTATAATTTTAACAATACTCCTTACTTCGTGTAGTAAAGATGAAGTTGTAGAAGAACTAGTACCTTTATTTGAAATTAGTTTAAACGGAGAGTCGTTTGATCCATATGAAAAATACTCATTAATTAATACCTTCGGTGGCTCTAAATGGGTAGATGGTAAATTAAGAAAGATTTTCATACTATACGTTCAAATAGAAGATGGTGATCCAAGATTGACAAGTCAACATTTTGCCATGTACGTACTAGATACAGATGCAAACGATGATGGTGAATTATTAGATGTAGGAACATATACTTGGGAGAACCCAGACAATAAATATGCTGGAGTAGAGATACCAGGACCAGATGATTATGTAATATGGAATAAAGTTGAAGTATTAGATGCAGGTCAATTAGGAGGTCCACATTCGGGACTAATCTGTTTAACAGTAGAAGGAGAATTTTACAATCCTTACGTTAATTCGGCAATGACAGTATCATTAAGGTTAGAAAACTTTCCAATAGGATTAGATATATTTTCAACTCCTTATGGGTATTTATTAGACTAAGGTAAAGAATATAATTTAAGTATTAGTAAAACTGATATGATGGACAAAAAGGTTATAATTTCTGATACTAGAATACAGTACACTAGTGATCAGGAAAAGATAGTAATGGATGTAGTCTCCAAAGAACTTATGGAGTTCTATTCATCTATAGTAACTCAAGATAACGGTAGAATATTAGATGTAGGATTTGGCTTAGGCTATAGCGCTAATGCTATATACAGTAAGACACAGAACTATACCTGTATAGAATGTAACTACCAAATCTATTTAAAAGCTCTGAAGTGGGCTAAAGGTAAGGAAAATGTTAATATACTATATGGAGATTGGATTGATATAATTCCACACATAGCTGAAAAGTTTGATGGAATTTTTATGGATACGTACGATGATCCTAATTATGAAAAGTTCGAAGAGTATGCAAAATTAATTGCAGCTCCAAACTGTGTTCTTTCTGTGTTTAGTTACTTCCTTATAAGAGATGTAAAAGAGCTAAATTCTCATTATTTCACTATAAATTCAACACATAGAGAAAACTATCCTAAAAAGATAGAACAAGGTCACACAGTACATTGGTCTTATTTTAGAAAAGGTAATTTTGTTAAAAAAACACCATATGTCGCCATTTAACTTTCTTAACACATCCGTCAAAAGCTATTTACGTAAGAGCACGATAAGAGGTATAGGATTATTTGCATTAGTAGATATAAAAAAAGATGAAAATGTATTCCCAGTATGGGAAGGAGATACAGACTGGTATTCATTATCAGTAATACAGTTTACCAAGCTACCCAAAGAAGTAGGGGCTTATATATTACGTTCATACGTTAATGATCTTTCCACTTCATATGCTCTAGTTAAATTTAGATTAGTTAAAGATACTAACTTTCTATTTAGTGAACCACTAGCATTGCTGAACACAGCCTTCGAACAAGGTAACGTAGATAGCGAAACAGGAATAGCATTAAAGAATATAAGAAAGAATCAGGAGTTAACAGGTAATTATACCCTAAGCTCACAAATTAAGATGATTTAAGTTGGAATCCTGCAAGAAATTCCTTATATTATAATAAAGACAATAAGTTATGAAATTAGACAATATATTTTATGTGCCTAAGGCAAAGATGACATACCGAATAGCAGAAACTGTAGTAGATGGTTTTCATATTAACCTAGGAGGATATGTTTTCGAAAGAGTATCCAAAAGACCTCAAGGAAGAAGCATAAAACACAATTTACTTAATAGTAATCAGACAGAACGTTGGGTAATATATAACTAAATGATAGTAACAAGTTACAAAGGTCTTTTGTTAGGAATGGCTTGTTTTTTAACTGGTCATATTATGGTCTGGTATCAACTTAATGGTCAGTTTTTATGGAAATCATTTAGGGAAAACGAATGGTTAGTAGCCTTAGCAGGATTTATTATATCATTCTTTTTTATATGGGGTACTAAGTTTACAGTAGATGCAATGGGAGGCCTGTTATGGCCAGCTAGATTTGTAGGATTTGCCCTAGGTATATCTCAATATGCTATTTTTGTTAATTATTATTTTAGTGAATCAATAACATTAAAGACATGGGTAAGTTTAGCTCTATGTTTTGTACTAATAACAATTCAAGCATTTTGGAAAACAAGTTAAGCTCAGTAGACAGTGTATGGACTTGTGGCTGCGGAGCATCAAACGGAGGTTATAGAATTGAATGTGGTAACTGTGGTCAATCAAAAAATAAACCATGGGGTAACTATCGAATTCTTTTAGATGATAATAATTGTAAAGTTAAACAAATAACAGTCAATCCTCAGAAGAGATTATCCTCTCAGTACCATCAATATAGAGATGAACTATGGATGATAGTTAAAGGTGAAGCTAAGATAGAAATAAATAACAAAGAGATATGGAAATCCTATGGAGAAACTGTCAGTATTAAGAAAGAACAACAGCATAGAGTTACAAATCCAAGCTTTGATAACGAATTAATATTTATTGAAATACAAACAGGTAGTTCTTTCGATGAAGATGATATAACTAGAATAGAAGACGACTATAACCGAAATTAAAATGAATACATTTGAAGAGTACCTAGATGAAAGAAGATTTGATGAAATTATTAATAAAATTATCGAATTAAAGTACGATAAAACTAAAGATAGTAAATTAGAGATTCAGAAACTTCAACAAGAACTTCAAGAAGTTGAGAATAGATTAAAAGAATGATAGACAAATTTTTCAATATTAATTTTGACAGAGTAAGAGCTAGTAAATACGTACTAGTAGAGTATGAATGTATGAAACATATTACATCTCTATTTGATAATGTACATATCGATATTAATCCAAAGAATAATAGAGAAACATACGTTTTAAGTAATAAAAACGAACCTAAGATAAATTACCAAATGCAATCTCAGGTTAGGAATACTCCTTTAAGTTCTGACTTAGTATATTTAAACTTTCCTATTAGTTTTTTTATAGAGAATATTAGAGGAACACCTCATGGTTATTTTAATTATGAAGCTATTAAAGAAGCTATTAAAGAATTAGATCAAGAAGAATGGACAAACCAAAAGCTATTTGATAAAATACAAGAATACAACAAGAAATACCCGGAAACTATCCAAGATACATTACCTAAAACTCATCCAGAGTATGAAAATGAGCAATTTAAAGTAAAAGCTTGGAACGATCAATTTTACCTTCAACAATACTGGTCTTTTAAAAAGTATGGACAGTTAGGAGCTCCACTAATAGACAGACCTTATAACTTCTTCTTAGGTTCTGCACATTCATTGTTTGCAGCACATTTAGCTAAGAAAGAACAAATGTCTATTTTTATACAAGTTCCTGAGGGTGGGAAAGGTCCAAAGACTGAATGGTGCTTTCAAATGCCTCCTGCTCTATTTGATAACAAGTTTACGTATAGGTTCTATATTAACTTAGAAAAAAAAGAGTTATGGGGTATACAAACTGATCCTATCCTACTAGAACAGAACCATATACAGAGATATCATAAGGATATCAACTTAACTAACTACACTAAATTATTATGAATTACGAAAAAATAATATCAGACCTAAATAAACAATGTATCGAAAGATGGACTGAATCTAATCTTGAACTATCCTATATAGTCGGTACAGATCAATACGACTACAGTGGTTTTTTAGAATATATTGAACTTTTCAAACCTAAATTTATTGTAGAATACGGTAGTGGTATTAGTACATACCTTATCGACAAATTAATTACTAAATTAGATTATGGAGCAGAATTTATTTCATTTGAGGACTGTGAGCACTGGTATAATAAACTTAAGGTAGGAGGAGTTGACATAAACAATAGAGTACACTTAGTTGATTTAGGCTTTGAAGAAGTTAACGGAAAGAAAGGGTGTAGGTACATTCATGATTATGACGGGTATGAAAAGACAGACTTTGTTTTATTAGACGGTCCTAACGTTAATAAATTAGGAGTAGATACAACTTTAAACTTATATGATATTGTAGAGAAGTTTAAAGTAAGACCAGCATACTGGATTGATGGCAGAAAACGCACAAAACAGTTTTACAGATCTTTATTAGAAACTAATGATAACTATGACGATCAGCTTTTTATAGGAGAAGACAAAGACAGGTGGGTGTGGAGAGTAAATAAAAATTTTAGACAATGATTAAGATAAATGTTAAAATCGGGGATACTGTTATGGTAGGTCGATTTAAAAATAAAAGAGTTAAAGTAAAATCAATCGATTATGATGAGTTCGGAATGCCAATAATTAACGGCAAACCAGGTTGTACTTTTAGATTAGTACCAAAACCTAGATAAAATGACAATAATTCAGTACTTTTCTCTTTATTTCCTACTTGGAATAATATGGTCAGGATGGATAGAATACTTTACAACCAAACATAAAATAGGAGGTCCTTGGAATAATTTTGAAAGATTATACCAACTCGTAATGTGGCCAACAGCTTTCATTACTTTTATAATAACTTGGATAAATGAAGTATTTAAAAATGAATGAATTAGGATTACTAACAGACATTATTAAAGAGACTCATAACCAATGGAGATTTATATTTGAATCACCACTATACGATGAGATTAAATACACACCAGGACAACTAATCACCCTTACAATTAGAGAACCAGGAGCAATGACTCAATTTACAAGAAGTTATTCTATAGCTTCATGGCCTGACGGTTCTAATACTTTTGAACTTATTATTACTAACTTAGAAGGAGGAAGGATGTGCGATTATCTTTTCAACAAAGCTAAGATAGGAGATGAAGTAGAGTATAGAGGACCGATGGGAGTATTTACTCTTCCGGAAAAGATAGATAGAGACATATACTTTGTATGTACTGGATCAGGTATTAGCCCTTTTAGGTCAATGATCAATTGGATAACTAAGAATAATATAAAGACTAAGAAGATTAAACTTATCTTTGGCACTAGAGTAAAAGAAGATACTTTATATTATGAAGAACTCAGACAATTAGAGAAAGACAATGCTAATTTTGAATACTTACCAGTATTATCTAGAGAAGAAGTAGATGGATACGATCATGGATATGTTCATGATGTCTACTTAAAACTCATAGAAGGAAGAGAAGATAAGCCTTTATTTTACCTATGTGGCTGGAATATAATGATAGAAGAAGCTAGATACTGGTTGGACACTAATGGGTATAAGATGAAAGAAGATATTAGAGTTGAGATATTTGGATAAAAAAAGAGGCCCATTAAGGCCTCTCTTTAGTTACTATTAAAAACACTACCCTTTGTTCTTAAGGATGTGGTAAAGCATGAATGCTCCAACTAAGCCTAATAGGCCTTCGTTACTTAATGATCCAAGGATATCCATAATATTAGCTACTACAGATACATCAGGCCAGAAAGGAATTGTTGCTCCTTTGAAAAGGACTTCTAAAACTACTCCAAGAGCAACAATAGAGATACCTATTTCAGTTAATGCATTGGCCCAAGAGCCAACCTTCTTAATAAAATCCATAAAATAAAATTTAAATGTTAGTTAAGTATAACTACCGATCGAGGTTAAGGGAAACTGTGTGATAGAATAGCGAGGTCTATCGGAGGTGTCGCTGTGTATTATAAATAGTTAGAAATAGTCTAAAAATAACATGGGAGATAGTTGCTTATGAACATTTTTCTTCTTATATTTAGGTATAATAGTTAATTAAAAAAAAGGTTATGAGCAATTCATTCAAGAAAATTAAATCTAAATTACAAACTCTTTTAGAACAAGGTCACGTTGACGAATACTTCGTAGAAGATATTTGGTCTCTATTACATCCACCTACTCCATCCGATAATATCATCGCCGGAGTAGACTTTTCGGATTCATTAAACGCTTTAGACTTATTATCAATAAAAAAAAGAGTATGAGGAATATAAATTTCAATACATGGATTAGAGATGAGGTTAAAGACATCTTAAAACAAAATATAGTTGACTGGTTAACTCCAGGTCAAATTGAGTTACTAATACTGGAAACTAAAGAATATTTTAGTGAATGCGATAGCCCTGAAGAAGTAGACATAGAAAATGTAGTTCATTTTATATTTGAATCTTCTAACACTCTCCAGTCTTCATTAAAATAATTAAAAATAACTAGGGGAATAGTTGCCTCCCTGCGTTATTCTTCGTATATTTAAGTATAATAGTTAATAAACAATAAAGGTTATGGATATAGTTATAAAAGAGTTATTTGAAGGGTATGCAAATGGGTTAATCACAGATAGAGAATGTGGTGACATGTTAGATCTAGTTACAAATACCTATACTGTCGTTGTAGACAATAAGGTTGAAATGGATTGGGAATCAGATATGGAGCACGAACATTACGATTTAGAAGCATCACAATACGATTATATTTAATATTAAAAAATAAAGGTTATGAAAAAATTACAGAGAACATCAACAAAATTTAAACAAGACATAATGATTGAGATAGCAGATTTATTACTGCTACATAAACTAAACGGCCAATCAATCGAACTAAAAGAAGAAGGAGACTTGGAAGCAATAGCTGACAGTATACTCTTTGATATAGAAGGAGAGAGTCCTGATTCGTACGACTTAGACGATCTTATTAAGTGGAACTTAGAACAATATGCCACTCATGCTTAGTTCCAACTCTCTTAAAGATAACTATAAGATAATTAAAAACAAATAAAGGTTATGAAAAATTCAATGTTTGAAATGTTTAAAGAGAAAGAAGAATCTTTAACAAAAGAAATTAGTGAAGCAAGATCTACCAAAACACAATTAGAAAAAGAAAGAGATCTTAAAATTAATAGTACTGTAGTAAAATACTTCGGTGGCGTAGAAACTGACTTACCTAACTTTAGGTTTGAAGATTCAAGTGCTAACTATATTGAATTCAGCTGTGATGGCGAATCAGTTACTAGAGAAAAATACGACAAAGATCAAGATGAGTATATAGAAAAGACTTTCTTTATAAAAGAGAGATTAGGAACTATTGAATTAAAACAAAAATATGGTTCATTTAGTGACAGTGTTTCTCAAAATAAGTATGAATACTCAGCAGTTGGTTTAAGTTCTCATTCATCAAGTGATCATCTCTCTGACTTACAATTAGGAAGATACCAGATTCTAGGACAAGTAGCTATGGTAATTCAAGATTTTCGAGATGACATATTAGCAGAGATTAATCAGATCTACAATGAGTATACTGAACTAATTGCCACTCCATTTGAATTGATGCATGACCTAGATAGATCTCTTGATATTGTAAAAAAAGATAGAAAAGAACATAAACAACAATCCCTAATAAAAGATCTTAAAAAAGGATTAACAATTAATTCAGATACTAAAGCTGAAGTACAGGTAAGATTTGACTGGTTTGTTAAGTCTATTATAAAAGCAAAGATAACCAGAACATCCTACTCAGGTAAATCAGTTGACTTAGATGTAACCTGTGTACATAACATATGGGATGATAAACTACTGACTTTCGTTCCCGGTACTTTAGATCAACAATTAAAGAATGTTAGAGTTGAAAAACTATTTGAATCTTTCATTACTTATCCAGATATAACTTGGACTGTTGAGTAATACTTATAAGATACCAACATCAAACGTCGGCTTAGGAGGATTCATAACCACTCTTTCCGGCGTACGGTATCACGTTCCATCTTGGACAGTTGTGGAAGAGAGTACAACATTTGAAGACTTAATCATGGAAAAGAAACCATTTGAAGAGTTGTTTGAAGAGAAGAAAGAAGAGAGCTGGAAATTTATTTCAGAGAGATCTGGTGAAGAATATATCGTTAGGTATAATATTAGAGGAGAGCTAAGTTGTAGCTGTTGGGGCTATATCTCTCATAAGAATTGTAAACATATTAAATCAGTAATAAAAAAGAAGGAAGCATGAATTTAAATTTTGATGATAATAGTTTTTGGGAAGTATCTTTAAATTTCAAATGGCCTCACGAAGGTTTTATGATAGGATGGCACATCATCCCAGATAATAAAGAATATACATACACAACAGTACATTTAATGCTAGGCTTTGTGACTGTTATAATAGAGTTTGGTACGGCAGACTAACCTAGAAATAACTGTGGAAATAGTTGCTTATATGCCGGAAAGTTCGTATATTTAAGTATAAATATAAATAATAAAGGTTATGACAAATTACAAAAATTCAACCAGTACTGTTAAAGGCTATACAGATTCAAAAATAGCTTCAAGTGAAAAGAATGATTGTTTCGTAAGAGCTCTTGCAGCTGCTACAGATGTTCATTATGATACTGCTCATACTTACTCTAAAGAAGTATTTGGACGTATAAATAAGAAAGGAGTAATATTTAATTCTACTAAGTTAGATAGTATTGCAAAAAATGGTATGGAATTAGACGATAAGATGTTTGCTTTTCAAGTACTTAGTAATGAAAGAGTAACTAATAGATATAAACTTCACGGTGATATCATTAGACGTCAGAAGACTGTTAAATCTTTTATTAAAGATAACCCTAATGGTACATTCATCTTAGGAGTTAGCAAGCATGCATTTACTGTTAAGGATGGTGTGTTAATTGATAACATAGGTGAGGAGTTTAGACCTACTAGGAAAGTAACGAGTGCTTTTAAGATAAATAATATGTCTCAAAACCCTCCTGTAGAACAATTAAAATTATTTTAATATGAAAGATAATAGATATGTAGTTACGTTTGAAGCATACGTATATGCTCCTAATGATTATATGGCTCGTAGAAGAGCTCATAATGCTAACGATAAGATAAATGCTATAATTAATGTGCAAGATTCTGCAGTTAAAGAGATAGGATCTCAACCTTTTGCTAGTATGTCTTATAAAAAGTTAGAGGATATTAGTAAGCCGAGAGATAAATCGATAGATAAACCTTTACCGTTTTAATATGCAGCAACCATTTGAACCTAAATACTCAGAAGCAACTATAGGTAGAAGGCTTAGAAAGACTTATAATAAGATGAGTTATAATAGATTCTTCTGGTGGAGAAGTTATTGTTTAAAGAATCAACCTCTAGGGAGTACATCTTCTTTTAGAGATAGAATTATAAATGGAGACTTCGAGCAAGGACCTTATCTACTAGAAGTAGAGTTAGTTCATCATACGATGAATAAGAAATGGAGAGAGAATCATACTGTAATAGGAAACTTCGATCATGGTAAGTATCATAATGAGACGAGTATAGATAGAGCTCGTAAGAAGAAATTACTTGAAGACTTTACTAAAGATGAAGCCAGTAAGTTAGCAGATGTTAAGAGGTTATTCATCTATGAGTTTAGAATGACTAAAGAAGATTACGTAAAAGAAGTAGATAATACTTCAGCTAAAGACCTTATAGACTTCTACTATGAAATAGAAGATAAGTATGGTAAGAAAACTAGATTTTATAAATAAAATAAATAAATAATCAATAATGAAATTATATAACGTACCAAGGAATAGTAGAATTAAAGTAATAGTAGAGGATAAAGTACCACCAGGTGCACCTCAAATCACAGAAGGTGAAGAGTTAAATTTTAGAAGTGTAGATGGGATGTATAGTTACTGTACTAGAGATAGTGGTGAAGTAGTACATTTAGCAGCTTGGACTGACGTGGAAATAATAAATCAAAAATAATTTGGTAAATTCAAATAAGATATGAAAAAACAAAGACAGTACAGAAGCACACAAGGGAGATCACCAGAGCAATTAGAGAGTAACTATAAAATAGCCTTTTGGTCTATTATAGGGTTGGTTATATGTGTAATCGCTTTAATCATTGAATCAAATATATGATACAACCAAACCTTCCAGTAGTAGTAGTATACAAACTATCTGCTAGAGCCAATGCTAAGAAGCAAATGAAAGTATTTAAAGGAACTCATATAGATAAGGTTAACAATGAGAGAACAAATCATATTCCTAGAGGAGTAGAGATTTTAGAGATGGGAATGGGAGCTGTATTTATAAAGAAGTGGAAAAAGAAACATAAGATATATTCAATTACTAAATAATGAAAGAACTAGAGATTTATACCAAAGCATTAAAAGTGGTGGAGAGTTGTACTAATTACGACCATATACTTTCAGCCATTAAATTCGTTGATCAATTAGAAAACCAATTCAGTGATGATATGTATATTATAGAACTACGAGGCTTAATAAAAAGCCGAGGTAACTTATTAGTTGTAAAATGAGGTTAATTAATTACAGAGACATACTATACAGTTTCTACTCACCACTCAAGGACCTAAACAGAGGAGAACCCAGACAACAATTCATCAAAGATAACATTCCAGTCAACACTGTTGGAGTAGAGGTTGGAGTTGCCGGAGGTAAACATGCATCATACTTATATGAGTTTGCTAAACCAAAACATCTTACTTTGATTGACCATTGGGACTCTCAAGACTTGAAGTACTACTACTTTGGTACTAAGGAGAAGACTACAACACAATATGAAAAAGTATTAGAATGGTCTGCTGGTAAAAATATAACTGTTACTAAAGCTGACTCAGTCCAAGGATCTACAACGTTAGACGATGAGAGTAAGGATTGGATATATATAGATGGAGACCATACCTATGAAGGTGTAATGAGAGATCTAAAAGCATACTGGCCTAAACTTAAGAAGGGTGGTATACTAATGGGAGATGACTTATCTATATTTGATCAAAAAAAGAAGTTTGGAGTTGATAAAGCTCTCATGGAATTCTTTCCAGATGATACACCCCTATATTTAGAAGTACAGAATATAGACCATAGTAGGAGAGATGATAACGGTAAGCCGTGGATATTCTATTCATTTAAGATTGTAAAGGAATGACACAAAATGAACTATATCAATTAGGCTTCGAGAAGATAGAGTATAATCAAGAGCAATTAGATAATGAGGGGTTCTTTGAAGACACTCCTTATTTCTTCTTTGCTCATACGTTAGATGAAGTAGTAATAGAGAATAGATATCAAGAGCAAGTAGATAAAGAAGCATTAGAGCTTGTAACTTGTCCTAGCGATGCATTTGATTTACCGGATGTAGATGGAGCTGGGTGGTATGTGGAGTTTTCCGATTATACTAATATAAGATTCTATAAGCAGAGCGAAGTTAAGATATTATTAGACTTATTTAGTAGAAACAAAAAACTAAGTGACCAAGGATGATAAGCTACCAACATAATATGTTTAGTGATAAAGAGTGTAAAGAGATTTTAAACCTATGGGATGAGAAACAATCGATAAGCAATCAACACCATAGCGATAGAGCAGTAGCCATGAGATGGATGGAACTAACTGACTCAGACATAAAAACAATACACAATGGAGGTTTTAATAATAAAGAGTTTAGTAAGATAAGACTTCAATACAATCATGAATCTTTAGGGCAGGTAGATACTTACCACGGCCATAGAAACATATATAACTACATAATATACCTCAATGATGATTACCTAGGAGGAGAGATAGAGTTCGAGAATGGACTAACCATAAAGCCGACTAGAGGAGGACTTCTATACTTTGATAATAATGAGCATCATAGAATTAGACCATGTGTAGGGTATAGATGGGCATTTACCGCATTAGGAGATAGACCAGCCGAGATACAATATCCTAGTAGAGCAAGAAAGCTAATATAAAGAAATATGAGTAATAAACAGATAAAAAAGACTATTAAACAAGAGTATAGGGAAGCAACCCCTGGAGAAGTTAATAGTGCTATAAGAGATAATTTTATATTTGGGTTCACTGGAGCTGTTATTGTCCCGTTTATAGCGATGAGGATAGATATTGCAGTACTAATATGTTACTTATTCCATTTCTTCTTTATTAGTAGGGTAATTAATCGACCTAAGTATGTTACATCGTTGGCTAAGTTTATTCTATTTCCAATACCGACAGCAATAGGAGCATTTATTGGTTATAAATTAGCATATCTAATATCACAGTATTTAGCATAATGAAACATTTACTCATAGTACTATTAATACTAGTTACTCAAACGGTACTGCCACAATCGGTAGGATACGAAATGAGAACAAATAATAGGTCATACATCGCTGTGACTTTAAAAGGATTTGAACTTAGACATAGAAGTGATGACTCAGAAAATAGATTCACCTATAGACATAACCTGTGGAAAGACTCTTCTAAACTCTACCTAAGTGTACCTTTACATTATAAGATAGAAAAGAACGAACCTACATTAGAACCAAGGTTAGTATATAAGTTTCCTACGTTTAAGTTATGGATACAAAAAGAATTTTGGTATAATTCAAATAAGAATGGTGCCATTGCAATTGATTATCCATATAAAGAGTACACGTATCGAGTGGGGTGGGATACTTCAAACACTTTTAGATTTCGATTAAAATACAAATTATGACAATGAACAGAGAAGAGGTGGGAGGGATAAAGCGTATTGATAGATGATAATACAAAGGCAGTTACAATTAGATGATAATGAAATATTAAATCTAATAGAGAGAGGTGGCGAGTGGAAGAATAGTAGGGTAGTTAATACCAACTATAATGATAAAAGAAAGTCTCAAGATATAACAATACCATTAACAAATGATTCTTTTCTTCTTGATAAACTTAAACCATTAGGAATAAAGAGCCTTCCTTCTTTTTGTAAAGTAATAAGATATCGTGAAGGTGATAAGTTTGATAAGCATAAAGACACCGGAGAGCAATATCAAGAGAGATTCAAAACGTTAGTAATACAACTAAGTACTCCAGAAGAATACACAGGAGGTCAATTAAGAGTATATTATAATGATACGTCTATAGAGGCAAATAAAAGTAAATATAATTGTATAATGTTTCCTTCTAATCTAATGCATGAGGCTAGAGCGATAGAGAGTGGAGAAAGAATATGTCTTATAATGTGGTTGACAAAAGATATGATGGGGGTGAGCAGGACGATAATATGATGAGGGAGGGGGGCGTTTCCTCTCGCACGAAGTGCCCACGCGCAATATTGATGAATAGTCCACTCTAACACAACAAAACCTACTAGAATATAGGCCAATATAATCAATCTCTTCTATAAATAAGAACGTATCTAATGAATGGATGACTGAGGCTAATAGTGGATATAAGACACTAGTAGTTAGTGCAGCAGCTACTATTTAAACCTATGGAGAGAGGGTCTTAACCATGTGTATTACCATAGCGTATATGTAGTAAGATATAAGTATATATTGATATAGAGATATACACATATAAATATAGAGAGATATATAGGTTGTATATAAGATACACGGTAGAGCGTAGGGTAGAAAGATAGGTAGATACAGGCCTGCATGCCCCTCTGTTCATTTTTTTCTATATAGCAAACCTTAAAATGTGATATCCGGACCCGGTCATATAGGCACCATATAAAAGAATGTAAGGAATATAGGGGATCCTTCCGGATAATGTAATAAGGTTAAAATAACTATAAGAATAGTTGGTAACGATGAATGGACCTAACCAAGGATAAAGGTAAGGATACCGGAATAAGAGGGGGTAAAGGGTAAATAAACGGTGATTTAGTTGGATATATGCGTAATATTTCGTATATTTAAGTATAAATAAGAGGTAAGTTACAGTTTTCTCACTAAGTTCTCACAACTATAAATGTTGAACAAGTGTTTTTTATTAAATAAAGGTTATTAATTATGGATAAAGACAAAATGTACCAAGATCTAATGCCAATCCTTCTAAATCTAGAGGGTATACATGAGAGTAGACCGTCTTCTCGCCTTAAAGATACCATAGAGAGGCTATCTCTAGTGATTCATAGGGTGACTAACGTAGATAACTACTATAATAGCTAGTATATGAAGAAGAAAAGGGATAGACTAACAAAGATACTCAGTAAACTAGGAGGCTTTAAGAGGTATAGTGGTGCAATAGACTTAATAGTAGGGGTAACCTTCATAGGCTTTACTATCTTCTGCTTCTATGTAATGATATGGATTGTGTGTCCATGTTGAGGTCCAGCTGATGGACTCCTGACCTACACCTGATGTACACTTGCCTGTAGCTTTAGATCATCTTGCTATAACACTGCCAGTAGAGTTCCCTTACCGGTACGTAGTCGGCTGGGCTGGCCCATACCTAGTAATATCTCTCTGATCAAATTTAGAGTATATAGTAATATATATTTATATATTGTTGAACATGGTTATAAGTAGGTATATAAGACCTCCTATCATCATTCCTCTTATTATTCTCTCTGTAAGTTTATTGTTCATCCTTTGGATTTATTAGTTTAAATACTTGTTTAATGCCGATGACGTATATAATCATAATTATTACTGCCTCCATGGTGGTAGACGGGTAGAAGATATTATACATCATCCACAACCGCAATCGCCGTCATTACATCCATCTTTAGACTTATTAAATACATACTTCTTTAGTATAAATACTATAGATACAATAAGACATACTATAACTAGTGTTGGTTGCATACAGTGTTAATTACCCATGTTATATACCATCCAATACACAAGTATGATTAACATCCCACCGGCTATTAACATGATCCAATAGTCTTCTTTATCTTTCATTTATCTTTTGTTTTATGATGGAAGAAAGGAGAACCTGTGGATAATAAGCTTTTATTGTCTAGTGCTTTTTCTATCCTCTGTGTATTTTTCTCAAGTAAGTCCTTCTCTGAGGTAGGTTTCATACTTCTTGTTGTATTGTATTGTTTATTATTCATCTATCTATGTTTCTTATTATAGTACTGGGTACTCTATGGTGAATACTCAAAATAACTTTTTACACATAATACAGTAAATACGTAATAAAAAAATTCTGCAGAATCTCTCTATATAGCACTTATTGGCCATAGAACAGTTACCAGCCTTATATAATATAATATACGAAGATTTAAGGAGAATTCCAACTATTTATAGGTATATATTAGTGATTAATGAGAGAGATAGATAAGAACATATTAGATATATTCGATAAAAACGATGAAGAGATCTATAAAGAACACTCCGTAGAGTTAGATGATAGAGAGGTGAGCTTTGTATTAGGTGATTTTGTTAGGTATTTTGAGAACTATTCTATTCTTAATCAAATTCAAACACAACAATACCCGGCTCAGTACTCCAAAGTTAAGCATAAAGTAAAACATAAATACTTCATAAAGCTTGTAAACAATCTAAAGAGAATAGATTTAAATAAAACGCCCAGTATAGAGAAACAAGCCAAGCAACACAATTATCGTAAGGTCCTACACATGCTAGACACCCTTAGAATATACTTCGAAGAGAGAGAGGGGTATGAATACTGTGCTATTGTTAAATCATACATAGATGCCTGTTACCTACCACCGATCGATCAACCGCCACACACCCTAGAGGCTGGTATGGATATACAAGCTCTCTTTGATTCTATTTAAGTGTATAGTGGTGTTGGGTGTATTCTATCTTATTATGAACAGACTATTGACTTGGATGGATAGGTAGTATTTTTCGTGGCAACATTTGCGCGCTTTTGCGCGGCGAGCTACGCTGTTTATACCCGCTTAACTTTCCCACCCACTATTTATATACACACATAAAAACGTTATGACAGAAGAGATAAAAGTTATATGCGCCGTTGGATGTTCTTTCTTTAAGGGTGCTATCGAGGGGGAGAATCCATTACGTACACGTTTTCTGTCTGAATATGCTTCTTACTACAGTCGTGCTGAAACAACAGGGTGGTTGGGGGATAAAGATTGGGTGGATACAAGGTTGGGGGATAAAGATTGGGTGGATACAAAGTTGGAGGATAAAGATTGGCTGGATAACAATACATTCAAACATATAAACTGGAGGGAAAAGTCTTTTATTAACCTATTAGCAGCTAAATTTGGAGCTAAACCAGTTAACCTTTCTGCTACTGGAGCTGGTAATGATTATATATTCAGAACTGCATATAACTGGATAAAGTCTTCTGGTGATTTATATAGTGGTAAAAAGGCTGCAGTCATAGTGGGCCTGTCTGAACTGATGCGTACAGAGCGTTACGATGAGGAGGGTGGTATATGGTATCATTTTTCATATTCTGATTTAGTTTATAACGGGACGACTAATGATAATGTTGAGTTTTTTAGAAAATCTACTTTTCCATACCTAAGTAAGGAGGAGTGGGAGACTTATTGGGATATATCAGCTAAACACTTTTCTAATATAAGCATTCTAAAGGATGAGGTAAAGATGAAGATGGATCTTATTAGTTCTTACTGTAGGGTAAACAATATCAAATGTATTTTTATTAATAACCTCTGTGATGTAATAGCATACAGTAAAGCTATTTCATCGAACTTAACTAACCTGTTCGGAGGAGGAGTTAAATACGGGGGAGATTTAATTCACTCAGATATGTACATATTCCCTAATGGATCTTCTTCTTGGAGACAGTGGCTTACGGAGAAAGATAGTTCATATAGAGGGGAACATCCTAACTCATACGATCACAAGGGGTTAGCTGAGCTCTTGTATCATCATATTATACAGTGATATATTTAAAAAATAACCACTAAATTAGTTGCCTACCCGAGTTATTTTTCGTATATTTAAGTATAAATAATTAGTAAAAATAAAGGTTATGAAAACATTCAAAGATATAAACTGGAAAGCTCATTCTTTAAAAGGGGCGGTTCAAGGGCTACTAATGCTTGATAGCGGTATAGAGTTATCTGTTGTAGCAGGACCTGGGCTGTATAGCCTTCCTAGAGAGGCTGGAAAGAGTCCTGATGATTTTGTTAAATTCGAAGTAGCTGCGATAGATGATGACGGGGAGTTTATGGGTGATCCGAAAGGATGGCAGACTAGAGGGGACATTGATAAACTAATCACATTGTTTAATTAAAAAAAATAAAAGTTATGAATTACAGAGAGACTAAGGCGGCAAGTAAAGAGATTAAATTAGCTATCCAATCTATGGTGGACGGTGATAAGATGTCGGTTACTTACCCTGTAGCTCGTGTTAATGTGGGGTGGATTGATAAAGAGTTCATTATTAAAGCATGGGACTGTGGTGTGAGTGATAGTAGTATGAGTTACTCCATATATGACGATTCTAATTTTCGAGGGATGAACTTTAATGTTAAGCCCACTACTTTAAGAGCTTATACTTTCGATATGATGAATCAGAGAACTAGTTTCAATTTTGATCTAACTAAGATGAAGTTAACTAAACAGGTTATATAGTGGCTGAAAAGACTGGTGGATTAGAGAAATTATACTATGACTTCCCTACTGAGGCAGTATTAGAGGTATCTATTAACGGCGTCTGGTATAGAACTACGTCTAAGGATTTTAGATCTTTCGATGGACCTAGGAGATATACTAAACCTATTCAGCAACCACCTCAGGGAATGCCTAAGCTTAAAGACTTAGAGTTTGAAACTATTGAACATACTAACGGAAAATTATTTATGTTTGCCTCTAATAAAGAAGTTTTTGCTGTTAATGATGAGAAGATTGTTAATTCTCCTTATTATGAACAGACTAACGCTATTTCAGCATCTAGAACTTAATATACTATGAAATATATAATAACACTATTGCTTATTTTTAATTTACTTGCCTGCTCTCCTGTAGATGAAATAGATTTTTTATTTACAGACCCTGATGCAGAGATGATATTCCCTGTTGATGTAGATGAAAATGGCTACTATCATGTACCTTTAGATTGGAGTGGAGAATTCTACCCTTATTTCTCAGTAAATGTAGTGGCAGATAAGGTATTAGGGGGGATAACAAGTGCAAGGTTCGATACAGATACGTATTGGGTACTTGGAGACTCAATAGCTTTCACCATTCCTCTTTACTCCCCCTATAACGGGTTGGAAAACTACCAAGGTACACCTATTCCAGTTAGGGATACAATAGTATATTTGAGTCAGTTCGAAGGAACCATTCTCCCTATAGTGCAGAACAATACTAGAATATACTTCTCCGATCACGCCGGAGTAAGTACCTCTAAGAGAACAGTGGGACCATTTCCGCCAGAGTTAGTTGGTGACACTATATCATTGTATATGAAGGTGTTATGGGAATATGCTAATACTAGTTTAGAAAAAGATCACTATATAGAAAAATTTATTGTGGAATAGTTGCCATTCTGCAAAATTTTCACTAACTTCTATAATGTATTAAGATTTATATAATAAAAAGAATATAATAGTTAATTATAAATAATATATTTTAATATAAAAAAATAATAAGAAGATTAGTTAACTAAGGAAGGATAGTCTTACATTTTAGTTAACTTACTTATATACTTATAGATAAGTTGTTTAATTGAATAATAATTCGTACCTTATATAATATGGCATTGAAAGCAGAGGAAATACAGAAAAATTGGGATCTACATTTAAAGATAGTAGACAAGTACATCGGAGATCGAAAGAATGATATTAACATCATGCTTGAGGATCTTGCCGATACCTATGTAATGGCCCCAGCTAGTGGTAAGACTTGGTTCCACAACGCCTTCCCAGGCGGTTATGTCGACCATGTTAACAGAGTAATACAGTATGCAGTTAAACAATCCAGGTTGTATGAAGAGATGGGAGGTACTATTGACTTCACAATGGAAGAATTAGTATTCTCAGGCCTGTTTCACGACCTAGGTAAGATAGGAACAAAAGATTTAGCAAGCTATATACCCCAGACCGACAAATGGAGACAGGATAAACTAAACGAAATGTATACACCCAACGGGGATTTAACATTTATGCTAGTACCGGACAGATCTCTATTTACCTTACAGCAATATGGTATTAAAACCTCAGAAAAAGAGTACCTAGCCATCAAATGCCACGATGGACTGTTCGCAGAAGGTAATAAACCATACTTCTTTAGCAATAACCCTAACTCTAGGATGAAAACATCAATAGTAAACATACTACATGCTGCAGATTTCCTAGCTTCTAAGGTAGAGTACGATAAATGGCTAGTATCCAAGGGAAGTACAGTTGCTAAGGTGCAAAAAACAAGTAGCTCCACAGGAAAGAAGGTTAATTCTTCAAAAGGACTATTAAACACAATAAAAAAATTATAATATGGTGGATCCTATAGTAATATACGTTGCCCTAGGTGCTGTTATAGCAATTTTAAGCTATGCAGTGAGAAATCTGTTGATAAGAGTGGAGAAATATGAAGATGCCGTTGAAGAACAGGTTAATTTCATCAATAATCTATCAGATACCATAAAACAATCACAAGCCCACTTAAAAGAACTCGATTCCAAGGGAGTATTCCAATCGGATGATGAGACAGGTTACTTTTTTAATCAATTAAAAATAGTACAAGAGGAATTGGATAAATTCCACGTACCTGAATCATATGGGCAGAGCAAAAAGCAAAGCTAATTACTTCACCAAAGAAACTGAAGAGTATATAGTAAGATATAACGAGTCTACAGACCACGTCTACAGAGCTCAGATATTTACAGACCACATTTACCACCCCTTTTACAAGCTAGCAGAGAATATTATACATACTTTCAAGTTTTATTACACCGACGTACCGGATATAGAGGATTTAAAGCATGAAATAGTAACTGTTCTACTAGAAGAGAAGATTATGAAGTTTGATCCTACATATGGAGCAAAAGCCTTCTCATATTTTGGCACAATTGTTAAGAGATGGTTAATAAACTACAACAATAAGAACTATAAGAAGCTCCTCCAGCACGGAAACTTCGATAATTTAGAGGAAAACATAGACGATACGGATAGATTGTACGGAAAAACAGCAGATCCATACCATGATTCAGCATTAACACTAGGTCAGCTTATAGATCTCTTCGTAGAGAAGACGTATGACAGGATAGAAACACTGTTTTCTAAGGAATCCGAACTAAAAGTAGCTGATGCTGTACTAACTATCTTTAAAACACGTAATGATATTGGTATATTTAAAAAAAAAGCCCTGTATATATACATAAGAGAGATGACAGATTGTGAAACTCCCCACTTAACTAGGGTGATATCCAAGTTAAAAATTGAGTTTTACGAGCTATATCAGAAATATGAAGAAGAAGGTCTAATAATACATGATAGAAATTACGTTAAATAGTCTATTTATAATAAAAATACCATGGCCTTAGATAAAACCATATTTAAAGACAAGACTTTATCCGACTTATTTGAAGAGATACACAATAACTCCACCACAACTCGATCGCAGGTAGGCTCTCTTATAGGAGAACTAAAACCCCTAATTGAGAATATAGGAGACGCTACCTTAGTAGTACCTATGATAAAAGAGTATATGGAGATAGGAGTAAAGAATGATGAAGCACTCATCAAAATGGCAGCTATTATACAAAGAATAGAATCAGCTGCTATCAAAGGTGATGGAACCGACTTCTTTGACCCCTCTGAACTAGCTGCTTTACTAGAATCAACTGAAGAACTAGAGGTAGAAGATAAATCAGAAACTGAAGAAAAAAATGGCGAATCAATTTAACCCCTTTTATCCTACCTCTCCTGATAAGGTTCGTATACACTCAACCCCTGGCTTAGTAGCCGCGAGAGTAGTAGATGTAATACTTTCTGAAAGACATCCTAACTTTACTAGTTATAATGACATAGGAGCAATTAGGTATAGAGTTATAGGAGACTCTTCTAGACAGCAAAGAGTAGATAAATTAGGAATGGCATACCCTATTAGTAGGAACTTTATGACTTACCCCCTATTAGAAGAAGTGGTATACCTTCAAATAGGTCCACTATCACAAGAGAACTCAAATACATCAAGTACAAAGAAAGTATACTATAACCCACCATTGGGTATATGGAACCACCCTCACTGGAATCCGCACCCTGATTCCAAGATTAATGAGTACCCTAAAGCAGAAAAGAATGATAACTTTATCGACTCAGGTGTAACAGCCCCACTACTACCCTTCCCCGGCGACACTATAATAGAGAGTAGGTTTGGTTCTTCTATAAGGTTTACAGGAGCTAAATCAACTGATAGCCCCTATTTAGTAGAAAGAAAAAGCGGAGATCTTATAGAGGAAACTAATAATATGAAAGCTTTAACCATAATTAGAAATGGTCAAAGGGTAACCAATGATGGATATACTAACATATTAGAAGATATAAATGAAGATGCAACGTCTATTTACTTAACAGAAGCTCACCCAATACCAATAACAGGTTCTTTAGAGACTGATGCAGGTGATAAAGTTAGCTTTATTGGAGCTACTTTTATAGATAGTGATCAAGAAGACCCAGATGGTAAATTAATAGTACCACCAGAAGAACTAAATATTTACTCTGGCTCCCAAGCAATAATTAATTCAAATAGAATAGTACTTAACGCTAAACAAGACTCCGTACTAATATCAGCAACCAAAGCAATAGGTTTATCTGCTAATTCAATTAACTTAGATGGAAGAGGAAAAGACAGTAGACTGGTACTTAACGCTAAAAAGATCTATATTGGACTAAATGCATTAAGATTAAGAAACGCAGGTAAAGGTCCATCAACATCAAAAATAAATGAACCAGCAGTACTAGGGAGAACAATGGTAACCTTACAGAAAGATTTAATATCAGCCCTATATAGTTTAGTAGACTCTATGTCACAACCTCACCTACCATCATCTTGGATCCCAAAACAGATATCAACAGCTAACTCAATTAAAGCAGAATTAGATAGGCTACAAAATGATCAAGAAACAGCCTTATCAGATAATATATTTTTAGAACCTAACTTAAGAAATAGAAGAGTCTAATGAGCAATCAAGAAGAAATCGTTACCGTAACCGGCACTGAATCAAATGATGCAGGGCTTCAAGATACTAACATTAAAGAGAAGTTGGGTAAAATGATTGGTATTAATAAAGGTAACATTAAAGCTAAATTTAAACAAGCACAGAAGGTACTATTAAGTAAGATGAAAGCTATTATACTACAGGTAGCTACTGGAGCAATTACAGAAAAGGTATCTTCATCCATGTGTGAAAGAATGGACTCAATAAATTCTCTACGGAACAGGTTAAATAGTTTCGCATCTAAAATTGCCGGTGTGATAAGTAAGCTATTATCTACTATGAATAGGTTATTAGGACCAGTTGCTGCACTACTAAGAATTGTACAAGTAATACTCACATTACCAATTCCAACTGCAGTACCACCGGGTATAGGTATTCCTTTATCAGTAGCTACATCTATAGATAATATAAGACAAAAGATATTAAAGATAGTAGCGATGATTTCACAGATAGTAAATTCTATCAAAACCTTAACACAGACCCTAGAGCAAGCACTAGGCCCAGCAATGTCAATTTTAAATAAGATAAACGAAGTAGTCGAATTTGCAGGAGCATACTGTGAACTACTTGCCGGATTACCTGATGAAGACCCATCTCCTGAATTTTTAGAATCATTAGATGAAGCAGAACAAGCACTATCAGATGCTTTAGGGTTAATACAGGCAGAATTAGATGGTTTGGACTCTGAAGGATTTGATGACATAATGATAGATCTAGTAGATATCTTCACAGAAATGGAAGCTTCAGACCTTATACCAGAAGGAATCAAGAGTAGGTTAAGAAGAAGAATGCTATTAGGAGACTTTAACGATAATAATAACCCAGGTGTAGGAAGTAGTGGTGGAGGAGTAATTGGAACTGATCAATTTGGAAACGAAATTGGAGGAGGTGGAAGTGGTGACGGAACAGGAGTAGGCAGCGGCGGCGGAGTAGGTACCGGCGGCGGAGTAAATGGAGGTGGTTTCGGAACAGGACCAGATGGACAACCACTAGGAGGTGAAGGCAACACAGGTACAGCAGGACTACCACCTAACTCAGAATTATTTACAGCAGTAGATGGAAACGTCTATTTATTAAAGGTAGAGGACGATCCAACCTCACCTCTTATAGCTAGAAGAAGAAGCGGCGCAGCAGCACAATGGAATAACGGAGATATAGGCGCTGTAGTATTAAAATCTCCACTAACATTTACAACAAGCAGTAGGGTAATATTGGATGATATTAAAATAAGATTGAATACACAATTAGCATTACTGTAATAAAGGATATTTATAATTATGAAACTAGATAGTTTAAGAAGAATAATCAGAGAAGAAGTCAGATCCGCAATAAAAGCAGAATTGACAGACATTTTAGCTGAAGCTGTCAAAGTAGCAAGTACCCCAACTACTATGACTGCAGCACCAGAAGCCGGCAAGACAAGCTGGTCAGCTCCAAAAAGAGAACAAGCATCAAGTATTGCCGAGAAGATAGAAACTAAAAACCTAACTCCTATAACAGAGATGCTTAATGAGACAATGAATAATATGACCGGAGAAGATCATAATAACATTATGGGCGGGGGAAGTGCAGTTACAGGAGGTCAACCTTCAATGGCAAACTCAGTAGCTAGACAGATGACAGGACCAGAACCAGGAATAGATATATCACAACTAGATTTTTTAAAGAAATCAAAGGCTATTTTTGAAGCCTCTAATAAACCAAAAGGACAACTAACATAATATGGCATTTGAAGTAAAAAGAATTAATCCATTAGATAGACAGCCTCGTAAGGCAGTAGGCGTCTCTTTGCCCTTTACCGGCCAAGCAGTATTTAATTCTACATATACTACAAAAGATGCAATTAAGAATAATATAATTAACTTCTTCTTAACCAGCAAGGGTGAAAGATTTTTTAATCCTAACTTTGGAACAGGTTTAAGAAGGTTATTATTTGATAACCTAACAGAAGAGAAAATAGCACAAATAGACTCAGAAGTAAGATCATCTTTACAACTATATTTTCCTGCAGTAATACCAACAAGGATAGTAACATCTGCTAACCCTGATAATAATGCAGTAAATTTTTCTATGGCATACCAGATAAGCGAAACAGGTATAGAAGACTTTCTGAATATAAATTTTGAACAATAATGGCTGAACAAAAAGACATAAAATACGTTAATAGGAATTTCGCTGATTTTAAAAATCAATTAGTAGAGTTTGCAAAAAACTATTTTCCTGATTCATACAACGACTTCTCACCGACATCACCTGGTATGATGTTTATAGAAATGGCTTCATATGTAGGAGATGTATTATCTTTTTATCAAGATATACAGTTACAAGAGACATTTGTACAACATGCTAAGAACCCAGAAAATTTATACTCCTTAGCTTATATGTTAGGATATAGACCTAAAGTGACTACAGTATCAGAAGTAGAAATAGAAATATCCCAACAAGTAGCATCACTAGGATCGACATATAATTACCAACCGAACTATAACCAAGCTATATTAGTTAACGAAGACGCTCAACTTACAGCCCAGACATCAGGAGTTCCACAGTTTATTATAGACAGACAAGTAGATTTTTCTTATTCAAGCTCATATGATCCAACAGACGTAACAGTTCACTCAATTGAATCAGGTCATCCAGCTCAATATACACTAAAGAAAAAAGCTAAAGCATTCTCAGGAGAAGTATTTACTACTACAATTCCAATAGGAAATGCAGAAAAGTTCCAAACAGTAGCAATTGAAGATACTGACATAGTTGGTATAATTTCTGTTACAGATGGAGATGGATACAGTTGGACAGAAGTACCTTACTTAGGTCAAGAAACAGTATTTGATGATGAAGCTAACACAGATTCAGATAGCGATAGAGTATCTCATAAGATGGTACTTAAAAAAGTTCCAAGAAGATATGTAACAAGATTCAATGCAAATGGAGATCTAAACTTACAGTTTGGATCAGGCGTAAGCCCTTCAGAAGATAACATAATTACTCCAAACCCTGCTAACGTAGGTGTAGGTAATGCAGAAGGAATAAGTAGATTAGATCATTCATATGATCCATCAAACTTCTTATTTACTAGAACGTATGGTTTAGCTCCATCTAATACTACCCTTACTATAAAGTATATTAGAGGAGGAGGCATAGTATCTAATGTACCAGCAAATACAATCACAGGAACCACTGCAGTAACTACAAGTGCTACAGATGATACCTATTTAAATACTTTAGCATTCACTAACCCACTTCCAGCAACAGGAGGTAAGGATGGAGATTCCACAGAAGAGATAAGACAGAATACTATGAGAGCATTTGGTGAACAGGGTAGAGCTGTAACATTGCAAGATTATAGTGTGAGAGCTAATTCATTACCATCAAGATTCGGATCAGTGGCTAAGACATATATTACACAAGACGAAGCTACACAAGGAGAAGCTGCTGAATCTTTAGTTAATAATAATCCATTTGCTTTATCGTTGTATGTATTAGCTTACGATAATAACGGTAAGGTAACAACAGCTACTCCTAACTTAAAACAAAACCTTAAGAAATACTTATCAGAGTATATGCTACTTACAGACTCAGTTAATATAAAAGACGCATTTATAGTTAATATTGGATTTAACTTTGAAATATTAGCTTTACCTAACCATACTGGAAGAGAAGTACTTCTAAACTGTACTAATGTAGTTAAATCCTACTTTGCAATAAGTAATCGAAACATAAATCAACCTATTAATATTTCAAAAATAACAACACTGTTAGATAAAGTAAAAGGAGTACAAACAGTACAGAAAATAGAGATAGTTAATAAGGTTGGAGCAACATATTCTAAGTTTGAATACGATGTTAACGCAGCAAAAAGAAACAACGTAATATATCCTTCATATGATCCTTGTATATTTGAAATAAAGTATCCAAATTCAGACATAAAAGGTAGAATAACAACAGTATAAGATGGCAATATTTAGACTATACCCAGAAAAAGACACCTTCATCAGCTCAGAGAGATCTGGTTCAAATGCTGGTAGAGATGAAATAGCAGAAATAGGCGGTTTTCCTGTAGCCAATGAAGGAAAAGCATCTAGAATTTTAACTAAATATGATTTATCTGAAATACAAAATACTCTTAATAGTAGAGTAACAGGTGGATTTTCTGCTAGCTTAAACTACTTTTTAGCAGATGCTACTGAGTTAAAGGATGATATAAGCATAGAATCTTTTCCATTAGCAGTTACATGGGATAATGGACTTGGTAAATATTACGATGAACCATCGGATAACACAGGAGCTACCTGGAAAAACAGATCAACAGGCGCAACAAACGCATGGACTGTTTCATCTTTCTTAAGCTACACCACAGGTTCTTTCTCAGGAAGCAACACAGGAGAAGCTGCAGGTGGAGGAAACTGGTATACCGGCTCACTAGGCCTAGACCTACAAACAAGCCAGTCATACCCCCTATATAGTGACTTAGACCTATCAATAGATGTTACTAATGCTGTAACATTAATACATTCTGAATCTATAGTTAATAACGGCTTTATCGTTAAATTAAGCGATGAATATGAGTTTGAAACTACTAGTTCTACTAAACTTAGATACTACAGTAGAGACACTAATACCATATATAGCCCCTATCTAGAAATAGCTTGGGATGATTCATCCTTTATAACCGGTTCACTAAGTGTACTAAGTACTGATGTAGCTACCGTAGGTGTAAGAAACAACAAAGGTACTTATAAAAACAACAACAAACAGAGATTTAGAATAGCAGCAAAACCGAAATACCCGACAAGGAGTTTTACCACTGGATCTATTTATAATACGAACCTAGCTTTACCGGAAAATTCACTATGGGGAATCAAAGATGATTTTACAGATGAAATGGTAGTTAAGTTTAATGGTTCACATACTAAAATAAGTTGTGATAGTAGTGGAAGCTATTTTGATTTATATATGGATACACTACAGCCTCAAAGGTACTATAAAATACTAGTTAGTTCTTCTTTAGATGGGAGTGAAGTAATAATAGATAACGATAACATATTTAAAGTAACCTAAAATGGCTGAAATTAGTATACAGAAAACTGTTTTTAACAGAAAAGAATTTGAAAGAGTTGTTGATAGAGGGTTCAAAACATTTGTTCCTCCGGTAGAGTTACCTGATACAGACACTGTACAAGAATTTTTTAGATTATATAATAAACTTTACTTAGAAATACCATTAAGAAACTCTAATTCTTCTCATGAATATCTGATCAGAAAAAGCTCAGAACTGGTAGATTTAGATGAAGGGGATAATCAATTACAGCCGCTCCTAGAGGAAATCACAAGCCTTAGAGCTAACCTCGTAGAAGCTAATAGTGATATACTTACTCTCGAGTTAGAGAAGGCTAGTAGTTTTACACAAACCAATACCAATAATAATACAAACGGCTAATACAGGTAAATGGCTAAAATAGAATATAATGTAGTTTCACTATCCCCTGAACAAGTAACAGGTATAGACTCTTATAGTGCTAAAGATGTAGCATTAGTAAGAGACTTTCAAGTTTCTAATACTTTCAAAACAGGAGTAAATAATCTTGAACTACATGCATACGACTTAACAGGAACTCTACTAAAGTCTTCTTATAATTACAAAGGTCATTCTTTTCTTGCTACAGCAGCAGGAGCAGGTAAATCAGGAGAGTCTACAATAGAATTAGACCCTGCAAAAGATGCAATAGAATTAGGATATAATTCTGGTGATATTAGGTTTGTTTATAACTTTGTAAATAATTTATACAGTAAGAGATCTAATCAACCACAGTTCTTTATAGATACTATCTCTAAAGATAGAATGGAGTTAAGAATACTATCTGCTCAATTAACAGATAATTTTATTCGTAAGACAACAGCTAATATAGAAGCTGCAATTAATAGCGATTCTTATTTTAGTGACTTTAGATTAAACTTTTTAGAAAATAAATTAGTAATAGCGGTAAATATAAGCACTCAACAGTACAAAAAACAGACTGCCGTACTAATAAGATTATACGAACCACTACCCAGAACAATAAAACCTAAAGATATATTAACAGTAGTTGATATTATCAGTGATAGCCAGGCGTTTGAAGTAACAGCCAATACAATAGCAGATCCAGAAGTATTTTCAAAAATAGCAGGCCCAAACTGGGATGTAAATGTAGATGAAACACAAGGCACACCAAGTCCTTTCTATAGCTTTAACGAATTATTTAGCTACCCAGTAAGTAGTTCCTACTACGAACTAATGTCTCTGTCTAGTGAAAGCGGCTCAGCAATAAGTATAGACCATACAGACTTTTCTAACTTTGTACACTTTGGTTCAGCTGAAGAAAGATTAAGAAACTTTAAATATAAATTACAATTAGTAGAAGGGTATAGTAGTAGTATAGCTACTGTAAAAGCAACCGGTAATAATAATACAGATATAACAGGTAGTATAGCATATTACGAAGGTTTAATTACTGGAGTAGTTGATAATTTTGATCACTACGATAGATTTCTTTATTATGAAAGCGGCAGCTATGCTTGGCCAAAAGCAAATTCATCTCGACCCTATACACTGGTATCGAGTAGTGAGGCTACAACCTCTACATGGTTTACAGATAATATACAATCTTCTTCCAACTTCGATACTAGTAACTTTAATACATTAACGAATGCAATACCGGCCTTTATAAGAGAAGATGCAGACAATAACGAAGCACTAACCTTTGTGTATATGCTCGGTCAACACTTCGATAATATATGGATATATCAAAAAGCTTTATCTGATAAATACGATGGAGATAATAGACTACATTATGGTATATCAAGAGATTTAGTAGGAGATGCTTTAAAGAGCTTCGGAGTTAAACTATACTCCAGCAACGAATCATTAGAGAATTTATTCTCATATTTCACTGGTCAAGAATACCAATCAGGAAGTACAAATGCTATAGCAACTCATGTAACAGCATCATCCGGACCTCAGGCGTACTTACAACCAATGCCTAAACAGTCCTACATACAGGAAGTTTATAAGAGATTATACCACAACCTACCTTATTTAACTAAGACCAAAGGTACCGAAAGAGGTTTAAGAGCACTAATAAACTGTTATGGAGTACCATCCGATATTTTATCAATAAAAATAGACGGTAATTTAGATAGAGAATCTAATGTATTCCTATCACCAGAAGAATTTATAACTGGTTCAGTAACTCAGGTAACTAGCTCTCTAGATAGAATTACAGTTGATGTTACTGGGTCCCTAGCAGAAGGATCAGCTCTCTTATCTGATAGAACTATAAGAAGAAAGGTATATAAAAGAACAACAGGGCAGCATACTCTTGAAGTTGGCTTTTCACCTGCAGACGCTATCAACGCACAAATATACCACTCAGCTTCAGCTGCAGGAGGTATTAATATTGACGATTATATCGGCGCACCAAGTGATGGAGACAGTACTAAATATACAGGGCTAAGAAGTTTACTTGAAGACTACACTAAAGACAATAGTAGATATGACCTAAAAGACTTTGTATCTTTAATAAGGTTTTTTGACAATACATTATTTAGATCCATAAAAGACTATATACCAGCCAGATCAAATGCATCTACCGGTATTATCATTAAACCAAACGTACTTGATAGAAGTAAAGCTAGACTAGTATCAGGTTCCTTCGAACAAAGAGACTTTACAGGGTCTGTTTCAGTCGCTCAAATCTCAGGTTCATCAGGAGGAATTTTTGAAGTAGGCTCATTGTATAGTTTTGATAAAACCACCAGCTATAACGATTATGTACCAACCAAATCAGGATCAGCTTTACGAATAGTAGATGATGAGTCACCGACATTTAATGGTGAATTAAGCGGCTCTCTTATTGTAGCAGCACATCAAGACATAACAAGAGGTAATAAATTTAAAAAACAGTCTGGTAAAAATTTAATATTTGATATTAATATATTCGATATGTCATTTGACTGCGACTTCGAAGTACGTTTATTTGTACCACCATCCGTTACACCATCCGCTACACCAAGTGCAACACCTTCAGTATCAGTTACTCCGGTAGTTTCCCCAACACCAAGTGCAACACCTTCAGTATCAGTTACACCGAGTAGAACACCTAGTGTATCAGTTACGCCTAGTAGAACACCATCCATTACACCTTCAGTATCAGTTACACCTTCAGTTACGGTAACACCAAGTAGAACACCTTCAGTATCAGTTACACCTTCAGTATCAGTTACACCTTCAGTATCAGTTACACCTTCAGTATCAGTTACACCTTCAGTTACGGTAACACCAAGTAGAACACCTTCAGTTACGGTAACACCTAGCGTATCCACTACACCGGGAGTATCATCTACACCATCCGTATCAGTTACACCTTCAGTTACGGTAACACCTTCAGTGTCAGTTACACCTTCAGTGTCAGTTACACCTTCAGTATCAGTTACACCTTCAGTTACGGTAACACCTTCAGTGTCAGTTACACCTTCAGTTACGGTAACACCTTCAGTGTCAGTTACACCTTCAGTATCAGTTACACCTTCAGTTACGGTAACACCTTCAGTGTCAGTTACACC